>Ga0315915_1004296_pt1 | contig 18037 bp, 10 predicted proteins | sample MpolbnodulesMG_FD_207738 | JGI IMG/M metagenome (GOLD analysis project Ga0315915, IMG submission 207738) | Medicago polymorpha root nodule microbial communities from Los Angeles, California, United States - branched nodules | ecosystem: Host-associated > Plants > Roots > Nodule | place: USA...
CAATAAAAATAATGAATAAAACAATAATTAAAACATAATAATTTCATTGAAAGTTATTTTAAAAGAAAAAAAGTTCAGGGATCAATACCAAAGTGCAGAGACTAATATAAAAATATGTTGAAAGTGCAGAGACTAATGATATTTTTAAGTAAAAAAAAATAATGAATAAAATAATAATTAAAAAAGTTGGTTTTTTTGTCTTTTAGTGTGCCACATGGCGTGTCATGATTGACCCACGTGGCACACCGTTGCTTTTGGTTTTTTTTTTAAATGAGAGTTAACAGAATGACCAAAGCCAAAAGTTTTACAAAGTGCAGAGACCAATGCCAAACAAAAAAAAAATGCAGGGACCAATATCAAAATTGGGTGAAAGTGCAGGGACTAAACACACATTTAAGTCTAAGATCTAAGGTCTCACTTAAGACGTCGAATCTTAGGTGGTACTCACACATTTTTAATATTAAAAAATTGAAATGTAATGATAAAAAATTATTGATAGTTGATTAGTGAATCCAATCTTTATATATCTAAATGTTAAACAGTGTTGTAAGCAACCTTGATTAACCATAATCCTGCCCTTTTTTGAGGGTTTTGAAAAATATTTATGAAAAAAATCTCTACAAAGGTTCAAACTCATGCCATTTTGGTTACTTCAAAGCATTTTAACCACCAAGCCACTTGCTGTTTTTGTGATATCATTTGGCTTCCGCAACATGATATCCAATATTAAACTCCCTTTTCAAAAAACCAATTAATTCCTTTTCCTTTTTTTCCAAATGGTTTCGTACCCTTTTTTCTCCTTTCAACTGATATTATATATGAAACTCTACAAAACCCCGTACATCGTACGGGTTAGAGTCTAGTTTAAAAAAATTGCGTATATGTTAGGTCGAATGAATTGAGTGCTTATTAAGTACTACTATTAAAAAACTAATGTGTATATATAAGACTCATTTAAGTACTAAAAAATGTGTGTCTTCATTGTGGATGCTCTGAGTGTGAAAAAAATGTTTCATATACTTCTTAAACAGATAATGACCAAAAGAATTCGGAGATTCAATCTAAATCAATTAGTTTGTTTCAATCTTTCTATGTTCAAGTCTAAACTTGAAGTCTAACCTATTGTGCTTGTAAAAAAAATACAAACTTGACATGTATTGATTCGAGTATCAATTTCAAGTCATTCAAAAATTTATTGTCCAAGCCACGAACCAAACAGTTGTATTTTATTGTTATTATTTTATTTTACAAAAAAAATTTTGAGCAATTTATTTTACAATATATTAAAAGTGTTATCTTGAAAAATATTGTGTATTCATATTTTTTTTTTATTCATTGTATATAGTATTATTTCTTCTCCTGCAACGGGTTTCATTTGAGATCTTCCATAACCTCTCGTTTGGATTTTCTTAATTTCTTCAAGCGTTTCTTATCCTTTTCAATTGTCCTTTTTCTTTTTAATTCACCGTGACAACAACACAAACTATAAAACAAAAGAAAAAAAATTCTTCTATGTCAACCAGATTTGGAAGAAAAGAGATTGAACCGATATATCGTTAACATCCCTTCTTTACATTTACAGCCGACACTTGTTTCTTCCCTCCACTTCTGATAAAAGCAGGGAGCAACCAATTGAAAGAGGAGATGAAAAGGAACGTTAACGATATGTTTACAGCGTTAAGTCCTAGCTGCTTATGTGGAGAAATAATAATTGACGTGTCATGTTTTGATTGGTTAACAACACCAACAGTATGTATAGAACTGCATCTAAGTTTTCTCCTAAGATTAAATTTAAAGAATTCATGTAATCCGTTCTAAACCACCACCCAAAACCTCCTCCAATACAATTTTTGAGTTCCCTAAATAAGAAATATTTAGTATTATGAAGAAGAAGAAAAAAACACAAAACTTTCTTCTTTCAATGTCATCTATTTCTTCCACTTTCTCCTTCCTTGTTTTCCAAACACCTCCTCTCCCTTCCCCTACAAACTCGCAAACAAAATCTTAAAGTGGTTTATAAGAAGAGCAGGAAGACAAACTTGGATACATTATTTAGATAGGTTGGGAAATCCCCCACTTGTTTCTTTCAATCCATGTAATTTATACACACTTTGTTAATGGGTTAGAATACCCCTCCTACTCTCTACGATAAATCTTTCCTTATCTAAAATTAAAAAAATCTCCACAATTTTTTCATCCCAACTAGGGGTGGGCATGGTTCGGTTAACCATATTAATCGAACCAAACCAAAGTGTTGAAATGGTTTGGAATAACCGAACCGAACCATTTAAGGTTTGAAATTAACCGAACTGAACCAAAGTTATGGTTCGGTTAACCGTTTGCTTACCTATTAACCAAACCGAACCGACCAAAATCAAAATTTTGAACCGAAATGTATTTTTTTTATCCTTTTGCAAATTTAATTGTGTTTTTTTATGCTTTTGCAAATTTAATTATATTTTGCATAAAAAAAAGTTGAGGACCACTTGTAAATAAAGAAATATAATGTCAACCAAATATGAGATTCAACTCCTTAATCATAATGGATATCATGCAAAACATAAATTCTTGTGTATGGATCATTGAAGTTATCCTAAACTGTCAACCTTCACATACAATGAGCACATGCATACATACACAAGAAATAAGGAAATAAGTTGCTGTAATAGATTAAGGAAATAAGTTGTTGTACATAGATTATTTCAAGTTTCTAATTACTACAAAATAGTAGCGTGTGTTTGTGGTGGTAAGAAAAATCAATGTAAACGATTGCGTGAGGTTATGATTGAATTCTCTGCAACTTCTTCTGGAATCACAAAGTCCGGATCATCAAGGCAATTCACATCATCAGGTAAATCAGTATCTATCAACCGAGACCAATCCACATAATCAGTAGTATCTATTAAAATAAGTTGTTTTTAATAAGTTTTTTTTTTAAAATAAGTTGTTTTTATAATAAGTTGTTTTGAATAAGCTGTTTTTAAACTAAGCTGTTTTAAAATAAGTTGTTTTGAATAAGCTGTTTTTAAAATAGATATGGTTAATGGTTCGGTTTGGATAATTGTGGTTACTAACGGTTCAGTTCGGTTAGTGAATTGTTATCAAAATAATGGTTCGGTTCGAGAATTGGTTAAATGGTTCAGTTAATTTTGATATGATTCGGTTCGGTTAACCGGTTTGAATTGGGTTTTGGTTATTTTTGCCCATCCCTAATCCCAACCAGTGGCGGATCTTGAATTATTTTCTTGGAGGTGCCAAAAATTTGTGAATTATATATTTAGCTATCTATAGAAATCATCAAAATTGTTGACTGGTTTTGGTGGTTGATTTTGTATGATTGCATAGGAGGGGGTGTGTGTTCGATTCCCCGTCAGAAATATTTTTTGCACAAAATCGTAAAAATATAACAAAAACATAAAAGAGAAGAAGGTGAAAGAGTCGAACACGCGACCTCCGTAAGAAAGACCAACTAACTTTCCAGTGCACCAACGAAAACATAATCTTATTATCATGTCTAATTTAATATATATAGAAACCTTGGGGTACCATGGGAGCAACATAAAAGAGAAGAAGGTGAAAGAGTCGAACACGCGACCTCCGTAAGAAAAACTAACTAACTTTCCAATGCACCAACGAAAACATAATCTTATTATCATGTCTAATTTAATATATATAGAAACCTTGGGGTACCATGGCTCCTATGGATCCCAAGGAAGATCCGCCACTGATCCCAACTGTATTTGCGGGACTACTTGAGTAGTTTTAACTTGCGTAGTAGTTTTCTTTAGGTATTGTATTACATGACATTTTTCAAATCATGTTATTTTAATTAGTTTAGAGCAACTACAACGCTATGTTCTACATATTCAAGGACATCCAAAAACTGTTCTTGTTATTTTTTGGCATTGGAGAACAACAACATGTCATCTAAGGTGGAGAACGGTCACCACAAGAACATGTTCTACAGAACATAGAAAAAAGGGCAAAAACAAATGCAAAGAAAGTCACATATATATTATTACTATAGATAGAGGAATGTAGGTCCTTATAATGTAAGTTAAGAACATAAATATTGTTCCTTATATTGGAGTAAAAATAGAAATATGATATTAATACATATGTGGCACCTTTGGATCCCACCAAAATGCTTCAAGAACATAAATATTGTTCTAGCATTGTAGATGCTCTTATTTGGTTCTTTTACTTTTACTGAAGAAACAAATGTACCCTATGTACATATGTTCAAAAAATACTCAGATATATTAATTGTATAAAGTACATTTCATTTTTAATGTAATATCTTCGGTATGGGCTTTTAGCTCTCATTATAATAAAAATAAAAAATGTAATCTCTTGAGTCTCAAAGCACTATGTTGGTGGTCCCTAAACATTTTTAACTCTCTTTATAATAAAAAATATATGTTTGGGTAATTTGAGCGATGTAGAGGAAGATCAAGTTGAGAATAGTCATATCACTAAAGGAAAATAAAAGATCTTTTATAACAAGCACTTTAATCACCACAATACTTTTGATCGTAAAAAATGTTGATCGAAAGTTACAACCTTATCGATCAAACAACTTATTAAGTCATTTGAAGGATTTATTGAGCAACCACTCACCGTGTACATAACAAGGACTTTTATACAAGCACTTTAATCACCACAATACTTTTGTTAATAGTATTTGATTGGCATATGAAGATTCATCTACATCCATTATTTGCTTACTCTCCTTCAATGCTTTCATACCTCGTTTAGTGGCAGTATACTACTATTTTCTACTAACATTGACCGCATTAATGATTTAAAAGATGGGCCTTGTTAACCAGTGTCATAAGGAGAATTTCATCCTCCCATCAAACAAAGAAATATTCAACTTCAAAGTAGTCATAACGCTTCTTAAGAAAAACACAAATAAGATGATAACCGACTTCTTTTCAAGTAAATGGTGTGGTGCGCTAATTTGTTTCTCTTCCTTCCTTGATCGAATCATTTGCTCGGATCTCCTTACCAAAAGAAAAAAAACAAAACAAACAAAAAACTCAATAACATTTTATTACTCAACCAATAAACTCTTACACAATCGTAATTTTTAAAATGACAAAATTGCAAACCTCAATTACAATGTTTGCATGGAAAAATTGCAAAATCTCAAGGCTCACAACTCCTCGAACCCTAAACTCAATAACATTTTATTACTCAACCAATAAACTCTTATACAACAGTAATTTTGAAAATGACAAAATTGCAAAACCTCATTTACAATGATGGAGAAAACTCAATAGAAGTCTCTGGTGAAGGGATATACATGGAATGGTTTGTAAACCCATTAAAATGTATGGGTAGATAGCTTGTATATGTTTATTTTAGTTAATAGAGTACTCCTTGTGCTTCATCTCTAATGAAAGATCTAGTACCACTTGTACTAATACTTTATCCAATTAAATAAATACATTTGTTTGACGTTAAAAAATAATGCAAGTCTCCATATTTATTAGTTTCTACCTCTTTTTTCTTTCAACTACTTCGTGTGTAAATTGGATGAATTCATAATTTGCCACAACAAATTCCACATAAATAATATATTAAATCCAACATTAGAGTACAGCGTTTTCTTTTTCTGATTGGCAAGTACAACGTTTGTTAAGATCAACATCTATAGCTTATTTCAACAACAAAAAAATATTAATTGATTTAATTATATTAAACTATTAAATTCAAATGACAATAGAATAAAGTTATCATTTTTATGTTTATCTATATTTGTCTTGATCTTATCCTATTTGTTGATGTTATTGGATGCCAGCATTCCAATTTTGGGCTCATCAAACAAGTGAGAAAATTGCTCAAAAAAAAAAAAAGTGAAAAAATTGATATTTCTTTCTTCTGTTGATAAATAAATCTAAAATTAATAATATACGCAGTTATGAAATGATTCAAAATTGTGCTTAAATATTAATCCTTTTTCCTTTTTTTTTTCTTCTTTTTTTTCTGTTCTCATCCTCGTCCTTTTTTTTAAACATGTTCTCATTCTTCTTTCTTCTCCATAAAACTATTTTAGAAGCTAAGTTCCTATATATAAGCCATGCAGATCAAAGTCGCACATGTTGATCATATGAAATAATTGAATGCTATTAAATCTGAGTTACTATATGCTCCTCTAATTGATGTTTAGTTCTTGCACAGCTCATCAAATCATTTATATAGGCCCCTCAATTAAATCATTTGACCTAAAAAAAGGGAATTGTGTCAAACTTTTTTATGTCAGCACTGAATTAAGAGAACCCATAACCATCCAACTAAAAGAGTATTACTAGGACCACACTTGGGGACCCTTACATAGGATCGATATTATTGTGTGTAATTATTGGTGTCAATCGCATAATGACATATAAGCATAAGTTTCACGGATCTACATGCTTGTTGTCATGTCATATTAAGGGACTCAAGTTGGATAACCTTGCGAAATTTTTGAAGGTAGCCATTAGCCACGACAACGATGACCATCATAAATATTTGTCCTTATTGAAAAACCAAAGTGTAGATGAAAAACGAGCTCTAAAGTTCACATCATATTAAATAATTAATGTCTACTTTTAGCATATTTGGAAGAGTATTAAACACATTTAGTTTGATGATTTGACTATGGTCTATGGCATGCAATTCATATTAACATATTTACTGTTTTTTAAGAACATATTTACTTCTTTTTTTAATACTACAAGTAAACAATTTATTGAGTTAAAAAAGTAAACCCTAAAACAACAAGCAAACATTTTCTTTATTAAGTAAAGGATATTGAATTGTGTATTTAACAAGTCAAACTAATATCGGTACCCATACAAAGTTTGTTTTTAAAACCTTTTTATTCTATTTAATTGATTTATTTCTTAATTTTAATAAAAAATTCAATTATTTATATATACAGATATTTATATAATTTTATTTTTAAAAAAAAGATATTTATATAATTTTGTTATTGAAATTATACCTCTTGTTATTTTAAATACTTTATCTTTTATCCCCTTTCTTCAATTTATTATATGTTCAAAATTTAGAATAGAGTGCAAGCACGTGATAGCTGGTTGTGGAATATCATTGGTTATTGCTGTTCTTTCTTCTTTTTGTTTTTGGTAAAGATTGATCCTTCTTTCTTTTCTGCATTTTGTTCCTTTTAAACAATATGCAAGTATACGATAAATTCATGATGTATTTTTTTATGGTCACAAGACCAAATCAATAATGTTTGGATACATATATAAAAAATTATCCTCAAAATATTCAATCATCCTTTTTATCAATTTCCTCTTTATTATTAAAAAATACTTCTTTATGTGTGTGTGACCAAACATATTTCTTTGGTCCCGTATTAGAATTTCTCTAAATTCATTGTATTAAGCTCGATTCCTATTAATAAAATAATATGTATTAGAGTTCCATCTTGGTAAAAAACATTGTGATCTGATCAAAGAATTATTCTCACAAAACACGGGAAAAAACCATACCCCATAGATCTAGGGTCCTCGAAATTTAAATATTAGGGACCACACTGTTAGCTTCACCTTCTCAATTATTTTGTTACTTTATCCAAATTCTTCATACCAAGACAACCCGTGAGCTTGCCGTACCCCCAAAGCATAACGCATTCTCCAACGAATCTCACTAGATTTTTACACTATATTGTATGATCCACGATCCTTCCAATTAAAATACAGAGAACCACAAGAATAAAAATTGGATTTTGCACAATAAACAATGGAATAAAATAATTTCACATTATGCCATAGCAACTAATTAAATTAAATTAAATATATTACAATGTGACACATGAAGGACATGTTCACAATTCTTTCATTCCATGGAGAATTCTAATTATAATTTTGAATGCATAAAAATCTAAAACAATGTGACCAATTTCAAAATTTGTTTATGCACCAAAACTATAGTAATATAACTCTTCATTTCTTTTGCATCACTAGTGGTGGTGACGAACACATTCAAGTGGTATGGCCGGGAACCTAGCGGTATCGGCGCAATAATCATAGACCATATGATTAGCCCTAACCCAAATAAGTTGATGACTCTGATGAATAGTGAGTTCATTCAACATTGGTTCATCCCACCAGTATTTTTTATCTTCACTACTAGCACATTTCTTAGCATTTTCAGTTGATGTCACTGGCACAGCAACCTCGCAAGCATTGATCTCAAAATCTTTGTAGGTAGCAATGAAAGGTGCATGAGTCCAATCTGTTTTCACACGACCACCTTGTGTTGCCCAATCATCTGCATTCCATATAGAACTGTATACACCCATTGCTTGGTCTTTTGGGAAAGGAATTCCTTTGTGTTCCAAATTTGTGTGTACCCTTATTGGTGTCTCATCCACTAGAAACCTACACACATGTATAAAATATGTTAGAATAATAATTAATTGAAGTTTATTAGTATATTAATATTAAATTGTAACATATGGATAATGTAGGTGCTTACACTACTTGACGTTGGTTCCAAAAGATTGAGTAAGTGTGAAAATCCTTAGAAGGGTCAAACCATAGGTTAAGTCTTTGCTCCCTATTACCAACACCATTCACATACACATTGGTTTGGACTGAGTAAGGTTCACCAGTAGTGTTACCCAAAAACTCAAAATCAAATTCATTATGATTTGGACCTTCAGATGACATCTGCAACACAAAAATTAAGAATCAAATTTCAAAGTTAGATACCATCAATTATTAAGGCTTTTATTAGATACCATGAATTATTGGTACGGGTGGAGTCACAATCAATCATAAAGGGCAATAAAATGTGGAATAAATTCCATATGGTTATTAGAGGTACCACATATTTGCAATCAAGAAAAATAGTTGCTAGATTGATATAGCGACAAAGATAATGAATGCAAGAATCAATTAGATGTGGATGCAAATTCAAGGGTTAAAAACAAGTAGGTAGATAGCACTCAATAGCTCTGTTAGAAGTCATAGTCTATTCTTTTAGTAGTCTTAGTCTATTCATTCATGGATGCTAGTTGTCACATTTAACAAATGTCCAATGCATTGAGTAGTATTTATGGACATTATCAATTTATGTAAACTTTAATGTTGAGTTTGTTAATGTCAAAATATTTGTTGATATATCCTATTGTATTGAACATATTTTGATTAATGATATACTATAATATTATTTTTTTGAAGAATAATACTATAATAATTGTTTCTTAGCAAAATGTAATTTATTTATGCATTAGTGAGTACTAATAAATTTCATCTCAACATATTCACAATAGAACTAAGAGCAAATTGAAGTAAAAGCTGATTAATATTTTTGCTTACATAGAAAGCAGTTACAGTTCCAGCAGAATCACCCTCCACAAGTTTGAGATGTACAGTAACTTTCCCAAACATATACTTGCTCTTAGATTGAAATCCAGCACCTGCAATATTTCCATATTTTTTACTATAAGTAACACAAATAATTAATCATGAATGTACATCATAATAATATTTATTAAACCATCTATTAACAATCAGATCTAACCCTTAAATAATCCACAGTTAAACTTAAAAAGGACATTCAGTTTTTGGAAACAATACTTAATACAAACATGTTTTTTTTTTAATAATGTCTCATTCTTACAACCTTAAAAAAACAAAACAAATGTAACAAACAAAAAACCTTAAAAATGTTAATTAGTTAGTTACCAGAATAATTGTCAAGTTTGAGTTTAAGCAAATCTCCTTCATGGACAAAATGGTCCATAGCCCAACCAGGTTGGAAGAGTTCCTCAAATTTAGAAGAAGCAACTAACCCAACAAACAAAAAACACAAAGAAAGTCCCAAGAGACAAGACATCCTAGTCATTGTGAAAAAACAAACACACAAAAAGTTTAAGGAGAAACTAACAAAAAATAAACAAGAATTTTATGCTGCACAAGAAGAGAGTGAAGTGAAGCTTCTACTCTAAAATTGTGTGAGTGTGAGGGGTCACAAGAACAGAACAATGATATTTATAGCACAAATTTAGGAGTATTAATTTTGATATTGTTATTTGATTTCCACGTAATGAATATGTGCCATATCACGTGCCACGTAACGTTTTGAAATTCCCAAGGAATGTGACAAAAAATAATGTGAGTAATAAAAAATGTAGCCGTTGGGTGTGACCAGTGATAGCTGGCTAAAGCTGTTCAAAGGAAAAAGGAGTGGGTTCTGAAAAGAATGATTCTAGATTTTGTCCAATGGATTTATGACACGTGGAGGTATCCAGCTGGTGGTGTTAATTGCACAGTTGTCATAAGCTGTAAGCTGTATGTACATTTAAATATCTACTGCTTTTCAGAGCAAGTGTTGGATTTTAAATTATGAAAAAAAGGGGATTTCTCAAACAAAATTGAATAAATTTCACTCTCCTAAATTTTTTATGTAAAGATTCTCATTCCCAAGTACATTTTTTAATCATTTATAAATTGGGTTTCAATCCTTCAATTATATGACTTGGTTACAAATATAACAATACTGAATTAAAAAGAAGAGTTATGTTATCTTTGTGCCTTTAGAGCACAAGATAAGAAACTCAAAAGTAAAAATATTGCCTTAAATTTTGTGCATTTTATTTACTATAAATTAAAAAATTAAATAGAATACACATATTTCAACAAAAAAGTTACTATATTGAGTTTCTTATTTTGTGCCTTAAAGACACAAGTTAACATTTCTCTAAAAAGAAATATTTTTCTAACAATTTTTTCCTTCACACATAGTTTTTTATTTTTATTTCCTATATTCCATTATCTATTATGTTACATTATTCTTAGAGGAATTTAATAAGTGGGATCCAAAAATGAGTATATTGTTTCTTTACCCAAATTCATGAGTGTTTATGATTTGAAGTAGGGTTCTGTTTATCCGCTTTGTGTCCAGCTTTTACCTTTGCCGACCTCTTTTTCAGCTGGACAGTACATATCAGTATCACACTTATGTAAGGCTAATTAATCATCTTATATCTTCAATAAAAAGAAGAACGTGAAAACAAAATTCAAAATTGTTTGTAAAAAAAAAAAAACTATAAAATTTTAACATTTGACATAACTCATCTATACAAAACCAACGTGTGAAAGGCACCTCTCATTCAATATGTGACTCTTTAATAAACGAAAATTTTCTCCACCACACGACTTTCTTGTCCGTCTTTTAGTTTGAACATCTTGCCTCGTTTGAGTTTTATAATACAAAGCGGATTACTAACAATGCATTTGTCCACGTGATAAGGGACTTGGGCCATTTAAGCACATTGTCAATAGTTCGATTTCTAGCTCAACGTTTGCAAAAAAAATATGGTTTGGAGAGGAGAACTCGCCTTATGTACTCCAAAGGCTCTCCGATGAAGACTAGTCACTACTAAGTAGTGGGTATGTGTGTGTGGGGGCGGGGTATGTTATCTAGCCGGGTTTATGTTTTATTTGTATATGTTGTTCAAAATCTTTTGTATACTTAGGATATCAGTGCATATTTAATCTTATAATTACGATGTATTATGCTTTCATTATATGTTGTATGATGTGTGCTGCAATTCGACGTATGTTTGCAAAAAATAAAAATTGTTCTCTGTCAGAAATACTCACAATTTGTGATTTTGATAGGGAAAATTACTTCCATTGCCTGTTTGCATGGGGAAAAGCTATGGAGGTTTGGTTGAAGGTTTGTCCGCTTTCTTCGATCCCTCCTCGCGATGGTTTGAATTAACATATTGATTTAGTAGTGTTATTGATAGTCATAGTGTGATCATTATCATTATTCTTTAGAATATTTGGGGTTTTAGGAACAAGGTTATTTTTTTTATAACATCAAGCATCAAATTCAAGATATTGTTTCTCAAATCTCAACGTTGATGAGTTATGTTCATGTAGTCTTTTGATTCAGATGGTTATGCTCCTACTACTAGTGTGAAGAGATTAGTGGCTTGGCTCCATCCTTATTTTGCTCGGTTGTGTTAAACTTCAATGAGAGAGTGTGACTAATTTGGACCTTGCTAGTATTGGCGTTCTGATCATTAGGTTAGGGATCATAATGAGACTTTGTTTTGCTAGGATTTTATTGTTGTTGAACTACTACTTGCATTACCTTTGTTGAATTTTTTTCTCCTTACCAAGGGTTGTTTTTTCTCTTTACCAAGGGTTGTTTGTGATGGTCCCTTGGGTTAATGGGCATTGTGTGTTGTTCTAACTCACTTCATGCTCTTTAGCGATCATAAAACATTTAAATGTTTACGATCGCTATGGCAATAAGATACATATCTGATATCAAGAATACACTACTTAGGTATTGGAGAATGAACTCGGGTCTCATTCATCAGGAGGACAACTTTTTTGTCAATTATTTAGCTAAGTTGAGGTGAGAAGTGGCAGAGAATTTACTTCATGCTTGATGCCCCTCGAAAGATGTCATCTATCTTATTGGCCAATGCCACAAATGTGGCATTTTGCGTCCTTAGTAGTTTCGCTTGTCTTTTTTTTCTCCCTTCTTTATTAGTTTGTAACAAAAAAATATTGATTTCAAAATTGAAAGTAGAATTTGTAACGTGGTATTACTTGGAATTGAAAATATCATCTAGCTATGTCTTGGCCGTATTACACAATAATTGTACGGTTCATTCATAGAATGGTCCCTCTTCACAAAGTAGTAGATAAAGACGGGGTCGCATAAATCCAGAAAGTATAATACTCACTTTATACTAGTAATTAAATTTTGAAAAGTTTTTTTTTTTTAAAGGAAATCTTGAAAACCTAACGTGAGTGGATATACAACTCACAACTGTATATTATTCCAAAAACTATTGTTTCCCACAGTACAATTTTAAAAAATCTACAAACGGGAATATTTTAGTTTCTAATTTTGTCTCATTTTTTTCCATTTACTAATATTATTTTATGGTTTCCATTTCTTTTTAAATTTTTCATTTTAATGAGTCTGATCTGAGTTGGATTGACAGCTCAAAATTTCAAGTCAAGTACCAAACTCCATTGAATTGCATTGATGGTTTCTTGTAGTAGTATACTACATAATCTTGATCAGAAATATGTAAGAGATTCTTAAATTATCACTGTTATGTGATGTAATGCTACGATGGGCCGGAGTAACTTATGAAATGGAGGGCCTCTGCAAAAATGCAATGAAATTTATGGGAATTAAGGCATAAGTGCCAGAACTGAGCATGGTAGTTTAACTCGTAGAAGTAAGCTCCTTCTTTTGGTTTAAACTTTAATGTGCAACATGAGATTATCCACTTCCAGCTCAGTTTTATTTTTTCCTTTGCCTTTTGAATAGATTAAATTTAGTTGTTATTTATCCTATCTTTGAATACAATTCTGGCTTCTTTTTTTTTTTCTTTTCTTAATTACATTTTTATCCCTTAATTATTTAGGTAGTATCACTTTGATCTCTTAATTAAAATTCGATTTATTTTGGTCCCTTAACTTCTCTCTTTTACACGTTTTGGTCCTTTCCGTTAGTTTTAATTCAAAAACGTTAGATTTTCTTCATTTTCTTCTGGAATTTTTCTGGGATTCTTGTTGTTGAAAGTTGATGGAGATGATATGAAGATGAAAAAGAGGAGAATAAGATGAAGAAAACCTAACATTTTTGAATTAAAACTAACGGAAAGGACCAAAATATGTAATAGAAAGAAATTAAGGGACCAAAATAAATCGAATTTTAATTAAGGGACCAAAACGATACTACCTAAATAGTTAAAAGACAAAAAATGCAATTTAGCATTTTTTTTTCTTTCAAATTATTATAGTGGTTAGACTCGTACACTTTAAATATGAAGAAATCAAGAATTTGAAGTTTAAATTCCAATCTTTACAAATAATATCAATCAACTAAACTAGAGTTACTCAGACCACATTTTTTATCTGTTTTTTTAAGTATTTTTTTTTCTCGAACTATGCATATATGATCGATCTTATGCGACACAATATTATTGATATTCAGGGCATCAACAATAGAGATACATATTTTTAAGTATCTATGCAGATCTCACTTCTATACATTATTCATTTATACTTTTTTAATAATATTATCTAAAAAATCAATAGTACCAAAATAACAATTGAGCCAATTGCAACAGAGAGATATCAATATATAAGATACAGAAACAATTGATATTGAATTGAAAATGATAAAATAATACAAGTTCATATTGGTGGTGAAATTGAAAATTAACATGTGCTATGATCGGGTGACGTCTCCACTCTCCATAGCCTCAAAATCTAAGAAACTCTGTCTCATCTCAGGCTGTGGTTGAAAACGTCATAGCTAGCTAGCCAAAGAGATGTGTTGGTATATAAATGTTCCCTGACTAGTGAGCCAAGATTACTACTAGTGGCACTATACTATGCTGAATATGTTGCAGAAATGGCACGTGAAATATGTCATTTGACAACAACATAGAAGAAGCCTACTTCATGGATAGGAAAGCATAAAACATAGTAATAATGCATGAAATAAAATACAACAAATTTTAGTATTTGAACATCCAATATTTTCTTCTACATTTATTTAACACTTTATTTTATCTATATTTTTATCCATTTATCATGTTAATAACCTATAATATCTATCATACTATTTTCTTTTATCTCTTTTTCTTTAAAGTGTATACAAATATGAATGAGTGTACATCAAACATTTACCAATAAATTAATGTTAAAAGGTAGCATAACTTCATGCACGTGATTCTTACGTCTTCTTGGATCCTTCTTCAATCACGTTGTGTGATGTGGTGCTCTGGTTTCTTCACCTTCTCCCACCCAATCTTGTCCCTTGTTCGCATGCAATTGGCAAATGTAGCTATGTTCTTTAATAATTAAGTTGCATGTACGTGATAGCATGATATGTGTGGTCCACGACCCACTTTTTTTGGTTACATCCATTAGAAATTATTCGAAAGGTTAACAATGGCTAATATAAATTTTTACAACTAGAACTAGAAGTTCTCGGTTTTCATTGTTGCAACCTCTAAGATAATAGACGGATCGGTGTCAATTTGATAATTTTTTTTTTTATCTAACTAATTTTTTTTATTAATTATTATTAAATCAACACTAATCAAGTCACCGTGTTAATTGTGAGGATGAAAGTGACTATGTACATTTTGAATAAGAAAATTAGTCATTCTTAATGTTTTATGCATTTTACAAGTATTGATCTATGGTTTGATGTTGTGATATATATATCAAGTGTGAGTTAATGTCCAATATTGAATAAATGAGTTAAAGCTGAGTAACTTGATAGAAAATTAACAAGTGTACAAATTTAAATCGAAGTAATAAAATAATTTGTTTCCATTGGGACCGTTTTAATCTCTACTTAGCAAGAACATTAACATTAAAATATAATTAAATGGGGGGTTGCCTTAGGAAAATTGGTTTTGATTGCAATTGAAAATATAATGCTTAAAGTAAACTTGGTTTAAGGAATAATATGGAGAGATGACTAGGTCAATCGATTCATCTGTTCATCACTCATTAGCAACCTGTTTCTTAAGTTTAAGAACGCTATAAAGTTCGAGACAAATTAACAAAATAGCTTAGGTCAATCCCATGATCCAAAACCCTCTTTTCTGATTATAATTCCCTAATCCCTTAGGTGAACCTATAATCATAAAAGGTTTTAAGTCTGTTAATTTAAGTGTCACAACCTAACAACGCTCCATCCCTAGATTGTCCGTTAGATTGAACAGTAAAAATATTTCTGAGTTACACGCTAGTGTCAATAGTCATATATACTCTAGAATCAGTTACATTGGGTCAGAATCATAAAAGCATCAAGAATAATTTATACTGAATAAACTAGAATGACATTCATAAATATTAAGAGTTACATATTACATTCTACTGAGCTATAACATAATTATCTCTTGACCTGATCTCAAAGGATTTAGCTACTCATGGCTAAAACACAAAATTTGATCTCCAAAAGTCAGTTACTCATGGTCTTCCACCTTCTTCTCAGATCTCCATCTCCAAAAGTCAGTTTCTTTCTCCAAAATTTTGAATCTTGGCTTAGAATGCAGCTTGGCTTTTATAGGAAAAATTCTGATCCGTAAAAATCGTACTCTGATCCCTTAAAATCATAGTACGATGCCTCATTAACTGCAAGTTTTCTTTCAGACGCTCCACTAAATCGTAGTACGATGCTTGGAGATCGTAGTACGATTTTTCCAGTGACAAAAGTTCTCCAAGACGCTACGTAGTATGATGCCTAGAAATTGTAGTACGATATCTCCTTTGCTTGTACACGTGAAATACACCTTATGTAGCTCATACCTCATGCATAATCACCTGAACTCAACTAAAATTACATAAAATTTATAACAAAAATGCTATATGACCTAATGTCATCAGTAACATATAAGCGAATAATGCATAAATTTAATGGGTGACAATTTTGAGTAAATATGTGTTGTTCAATAATCTCACTTGTGTGATTGCTTTTAACCTAATGTAATGATCTAACCAAATGAGGATCTCTCTCTCATGACCCAGCAATGGTATCAAAGCCCTCATTCGACTTGATGGGGGGATCAGAAAAACGTCACAGTGTTGCTCAATTATAGGATGTAGAGTCTCACAATTGAGAGGGGATGTTGTGATCATATAAGTGAGAGGATCCATAAACCCAATATATTAAACTTTTGGATAAAGATGTGATGTTCAGTTTCACTTATATGATTTTACTTAGTCCAATATAATGATCCAACCTAGTAAAACCCCCCTCAAAACCAAGTCTAATTGCATTTGCATGAGTCTCTTTTCTTCTCTTCATTCTACACCTCACTTCTCATCTTTTTTTAAGGACTATATTTGCTATCCAAATATTGGTTTGTTCATGTTTTGGCATCGATCAAAATAAGCAAAATTAGTCACACTATCCCTTAATTTAATTTTATGTAATGAATGAATCGTTTAATTTTTTTTCTTCTCGAATTACTTTTTTATCGTTTAAAATATTAATATCATTATCTTTTTTTTACCAAATACATTTCATCCATTAAAGTACAATCTGAGTGTTATATTGCCTACATGGATGTGTTTGCTTGCATGGCCTCTAAAGAAAAAAGGGTTGGAATATTGAAGAAAAAAGGGGTTGGAATATTGAAGAAAAAAGGGGTTCAATATAATCAATTAATTTACATTTTTATATTTTTTTACAGCATTACTTCTTTTGGTTAACACAAATAATTTTGGAATTGCAGTTAACTCAGGTAAACTCATAAATAATTTTTAACATAGTTTTTGATATTTTTTTATCTTAGTTTTCACACTCGGTTTCTTTTCTTCTTTATTGATTCTGTCAATGAAAGTTTTCTGCTTTAAAATCAAGTTGAAATAATAAGTTATTGTTGTATTATACAAGTATATATGTTATGTATATATTATTTTTAATATAAAGTCAATTCGTACAAATTTAATTAAGTTTATGAGACGAATTTACATAGACAAAATGAGTTTGCTTAAACTCTTGAATTTAGAAATCTTGATAAGTGGACATTAGCACAGTGAACCGGAGTCAGAAAATTTATGGAGCCCGGGAAAATTTTTTATCGCAAATTCACATGTGACATAACATAATATATAAATAGTCATAAATCGAAATAAAAGAGGTTTCTTATTTTGTCAACAAAAGTACAATTTAAAATAGAGTTATTAATTGAAATTGATCATGTAATATACGTGACGTCTGAAAAATTGAAATTGTAATTAAATAACATGTAATCTGACCATGTAATTCGAGATTTTTATTATTAATAACCCCGTAATATATGCGAAGTCCAAAAAAGCAACCAAGAGATTGAATTTTTTGGCTAAAATATGGTTTTGGTCCCTGCAAATATGCCTCATTTTGGTTTTAGTCCCTGTAATTTTTTTTTGTTGTTTTTGGTCCCTGCAAATATGTCTCGTTTTGGTTTTGGTCCCTGATCCCACTTTAGTGATGATTTGCACACGTGACACATGATGACTGAACCCAT
>Ga0315915_1004298_pt1 | contig 18032 bp, 14 predicted proteins | sample MpolbnodulesMG_FD_207738 | JGI IMG/M metagenome (GOLD analysis project Ga0315915, IMG submission 207738) | Medicago polymorpha root nodule microbial communities from Los Angeles, California, United States - branched nodules | ecosystem: Host-associated > Plants > Roots > Nodule | place: USA...
TTCCTGAAATTAAATAACTTGCAATTGAAGTAAAATAGTTCTAAAAAGGAAATAAAAACATATAAAATCTAAATAAAATAGACTCAAATAATATATTAAAAACACTAATTATTGACTCATCAATCATTAAAAAAACAATATATAAACATACCTAAAGAGAACAAGAGGAGGAGAAAACCCTTTGCCTCGAAGCTCTAATGCTTGACCCTTGTCTTGTACCGCTAGCTTTATGAATTAATATAATTGTGTAGGGGGTCTCTATTTATAGTGTATCATTACTTAGTGCTTAAGAGATAAGATCTAGGTTTTTTCCTCTGATCCAGCTTGAAAAACAAGCTAAAACTGGTTTTTTTTATACAAACTCATGCTTCCTTCGATCCAGCTTGGAAAACAAGCTAAAACTTTTTTTTTTCAAACTCATGCTCATGGGCGCATGGACAAACACACAAGGGGCATTAGGTAGCCTTTAGGGTTGTTTCATGCGCAGGGGCGCATGAGGCAGTCGCCTGAGTGCGAATTTTGTAGTTTTTTTTGTCATTTTTCGAGTGTTCTTCTGTCTTGAATTACCGTTGAACTTGGGATGACTTTTTCCCAATTTGTATTATCTTCAAAAACTTTCTAAAAATCATTGATTTTCATTCTTCATATCTCTTGATCCTTCATAAGATGTCTTGCTCTGCCGATTTACATGTTTCTCACTGAAATAAAAAAACTCAAAACACCGATATATGGAGTTGCATGATTTAGGATAAAAGGGAATTACAATGACCCGAATGAAAACAATACAAAATGGTCCGAAACCATGGACAACTCATCTAAATGACCTTTTATTTGTCTTTAATGTAAAGAAAATAACTAAAAACGTAACCTTAAATACCATATGATTTTAGGTCTACGTTGTGCCCTTGAACCTCTTCAATTCTTCAAAGCAGGTTCATCTTCTTGATTGGGTTCTGCTTCCACATTGTGCTCTATCATCTTTAAGTCACTCTTGTCAACTGTCGTGTACCACATCACAATCTTTCCATTCATGATTCCATACTTGATGCATAATTGTTGATCATAAAGACAAATCAGTAGCTTGAATTGTCGATTCAATACTTAATGCATAATTGTTAATATTGAGATTTTCCATAGTGAAAGTGGAACAACTTAACCATCTTTAAGTGGTGGTTTAAGGGATAATCAGTCCAATAATTATTATAGCCAAGAGTTTTTTAGACCACATCCCAAACAATCCTCCTCGCCATTTAAGTTGATGATCGTTGAGAATAATTCTTTCAATTAAGGGATGCACCCACTCTTTGAGTCAACCCTTAAGAAATTATTTCCTGCGATGACGTCTTTAATCATATAGATTTTGTATGAGACACCTGTAGTTGATTCTGGCAGTAGCCCCTTCAATTGTTTTGACAAGCATTGAAACCAAATCATTCGTTGTCATTGATGTCCACTGGACATAATCTTCCAGATCTCCCTGCTTTGTTGGTAAACTCAATATCATCTATTTGATGGTAATCAATATAGCCAGATCCACCCAGTTTGACTCCAATCCCTCAAGACAGGGATTCATACAATCTTCCATTGTCATCAATTAGCTTTCCTTAAATGAATTAACTCGCCAAGTCACAATCATTGAGAGGCCTTGTCTCAACACTTCCTTAGAATCCTTTGTAATATAATCGAACAAAAGAGAAACTCACACCAGCAATCAGATTGGCCTAAAGATCCAATCTTATCAAGAACAAATCAGTCACAAAGGTTGATGTTTAACAAAGCTCCATCAAACCCTAGGAGAGAATAAATTCATCTCTTTCGGGATCAATATTGTATGGAATTGGGTAGGAGGAGCTTGTACTTTGTTTTCATTTATACATATGTTTTTGGGAGCATCTATGATGCCGTCTTAAAAAAAAAAAGGATTTAAATTCGTTACTTTTGAGAAAAACACTTAATATTACTAAAAAACAAATTTTAAATTTTTTTTATTTTTTTTAAGAAAAACTAAGAATGAATTAACATAGCACTAACTACCTTTTTTTTCTTCTTAAAATCACCTTTTTTTTAATATTTAATAAAAAACTTCATTAAAAAACTTGTTTTTTCTTTTGGAAACTTTCCTATTTGATTAAATTACATTTAAGGAGTTTTTTTTGACAAAAAACAATTAAGGAGTTAAATACATAATTTTTATGTATTTACCCATAATACGCACAACAAATTCAAAAAAAAAATGTTGAAAACGATTGTATGATAAATCAAAAAGGTAGTTAGTGTTATTTTATAAAAGGCGGGAGAAATGAGCAAAGATACTCACTGACATGTTGGCTCAACAGGTGAAAGAATTTTATTCTAATTCCCCTTTTGAGAACTTTTAGAAAATATAATATTTGAGAATTCACCAAGTGATTTTTAGTTTATTTTTTAAAACCTTCAAATATGTAACAGCATGGTAGAATTTGCCTATTTTTTTAGCCTTAGAAAACCTTCCTACCTCTTTTTCTTTATGCGAACACATCAATATTTATTTTTTCACTACAACATTAGAGAAATTCTGATATGGTCACAAGACCAAATAAATAGTGTTTCTAAATAATAAAGAGGAAATTGATAAAAAAAATGATTGAATATTTTGAGGATAATTTTTTTATGTGTATGTCCAAACATTATTGATTTGGTCTTGTAACTTTAGAAGAATACCTTACAGCATAATGCTTTTACTGCTCTCTAAGCCTTGCAAGGCCCGTGAATTTTTGCACTGTACACCTGCCACACTTGCATGTCCGACCAAAAATATCTATACTATATATAAAGAAAACTACTCTTTTCAGCATTTTTGGGCTGATTTTTTATTTTCCAAAAACACCATCAATTTTCAATACAAATAACACATGTAACAAATAAATAAGAATAAATTTAAATATTAAAACAAATGTAACAAACATGATATGAATAGATGTATATTTGATTTTTTTCCTTTATCATTTAAAAAGTGTAACAAACTAGATGAGCATATTTATACTTACTTTTTCATTATCCCAATTATACCCTTAAACAACTTTTTTTATAATAAAGATTGTTGTTGGTGTCTTAAAAAAAAGAATTTAGATTATATTTTTTTGTTATACTGTTGATGTCATTGAAATAGATAATCATGTGTAGTTTAGTTTGTTATAACTTGAAAGCAACAAACAATTATATTTTTAGTTTTAATTAAAATCAAAATTTCATAAAAAATACAAGGTTCATAATTTTCAAACGTTAACGCAATAAAAAGAGTCAAAAAACGGGCACTTGCGTGAGTGCCCATCTTTTCGCAAGTAATAATTATTATTTTTAAAACAAAATCATTTTAATTGCAGTGTATGTTTGTTGGAACAATGGAATTAAAATAAATTCTGAATAAAAATTCATAACTATAATCATTTTTTAAAATAAATAATTTCATTTGTAATGCGTGTGTTAGTTAGTGTTCCTTGCGCTTATTTTAATTTGTTTTTTCTGCAACGACTCAAGCACAGGCACTTATAAGTCCTTTTTTTTTTATAGGAACAAGGAAAATCTATCGTACAAAATGCGCCCATTATGAAGTTCTGGCAATATTATCATACGTATGCGTAAGTATTAGACAATTTAAAGATTTACAGCTCAGACAGGTGTCGGCGTCTGAAGCCATACTGTATGCAGCCCAGAATGGAATAATCGAGTTCATAAATTCCATGAGGAATGTTAAACCTGAGTTGCTTTCAGCTGTGGATACCTTCAATAGAGGCATATTTTCTTATGCAATTATATATCGTAAACAAAAAGTGTTTCAACTCATGCTTGGTCATCTTGAGAAACGGAAGGAGACATTTAGAATTTATGAAATAGACACGTTTGGGAATAATATATTGCACCTGGCAGCACATTTAGGTCCTTCATCTGATCGTAATAGCAGATATGGTGCTGCTCTACAAATGCAAAGAGAAATTCAATGGTTCAAGGTCAGTGATCTCATCTCAACATATATTATATTCAAAGATATCCCACAGTAGGGGTGTATACTGGGGTTTAGGGAAAAGGGGTGTCTATGTATAATTCTCTTAAAAAAAATACACCAATTTTTTAGGTTACAATTGACAGGCAATTCTATAATGCTTAAGAGAGACAAGTTTTGCATCATGCACAAATTAGTTTTCACCATTGCTGATCAATAAACCTTATCAATAATTTAAATGAAAATGGTGTAACTTTTTAATCCAATAATAGAAAAGTCACTTGCATAGTACAAAATTATTTTACTTGTGCATGTTAAACAAAGTCATAGACTACTTTAATATTATTGAATGAAGATTGTATGGTTAAATTTAGATATTTTAAAATATGTTAAAAAATAATGTAAAATCAACTATTTATTTTAATGGATTGCAAAACTGCACCACTTTTATATCTTCTAATGGTTGTTTTCCAATTCAAATGATTGGTTGAACCATTTGGTTCTCGTCAAGAGGTTCTTTACTCTTATTAAAAATTTGAGTCGGGCTTATGACACTTTTGTGATTATGGTGTTCTTCTTTCATTTCTTTCTTCTTTCCCTATTTTTCTTTTGATTTATTTTGATTCTTGCTTCACACACACGCTCCTCAAACACACATATATTTAAAGAAAAATGTTTGGCGTAGACTCCATATGAGTGTATATATATTGAAAGCGAAAAAATAGAGAGAATGATGTGATAAATGTTATAGATTGGTTATGTGATAAAAAGAGAAAAATAAAGATAATACGAAGTGTTAAATAAGTGTATAAAAAAAAAATAGGATGTCCAAATGGTTTTCTCTTTGATGGATCACTTAGGTAGGGAAGTTTTATCATCAAAGGATTTTTCAGACTCTTTCCCTCGTCACCGAAATTTTTTCTCACTTTCTTCTTTTTCATTCTCACACTAACTCTTGATTTTTTTTTCTTTTCATTCTCATACTCTTATTCGTCTCCTAATTGAAGCGGCGGCTAGTTTTTTTAGGTTGGAAATACATAATTGCATAAACTAATCTGAGTATCCTTAAATTTTGAATTTTTATCGGGTTTAAAAGGATGTTGATTGTACCGAAACAGAGATAGGAAGTGATCTAGTTTGAAACACAATAAACGGTTAGCGGTGGCTAGTTTGATTCTTCCTCAACCGGTACCTCAGTGCCTCAAGTTCTCTTAAGATGGAGAGAAGATATAGCTTATCGTGTACGGTGTATTGGAGACCATAACTTCTTATAATGTGATGGTCAATTAGGGTTTTCCAAACTCATTTGATTTGAATGAAGGAAAGATAAGAAATTCTTATTCTTATTCACCATAAGCTAAATTAATGGGAAGTAGTATTCACGAATAAAAATAATAATTACTATTATTTTTATCATTATCAAGTATTTAAAATTAAATACCGCAATTTAAACACTACTGAAACTTTAAGTAAGGATCTATACACACTCATAGTACATTGAATTCTTTTCGCGAAAGCATCCTTGTAGAGACCAAGGATAATCAATGATGTTCATGAATAGTAGAGAAATGAAAATAGACCTTGTCTATTATGTATTGAATTAAATCTCCATCACATTTACAATACAATGAGTAAGCTAATTATATAGAGCTATGTACTATGAGAAGGAAGCTCTAACTTCCTAAATAAAAGCACTTACTGAAAGTAATTACAAGCAACTCTTTTATATTCAATATGCTACATATATATGCTAATACTCCCCCACAAGATCAAGGTGGGTTGAAGCAAACTACTTTGAGTTTGGAACGTAGATCCTAAAATGCAGATGTAGAGAGAGGCTTTGTTAGAGTGTCTGTAATTTGGGCAGTTGCTGGGATATGTTGAATGCGCATCTTCTTAGCCACAACTCTCACGTACAAAATGAATATCTAATTCAATGTGTTCGTATGAGCATGGAGCACTGGATTATGAGATAACATGACAGCACTAAGATTATCACATAGCAAAGTGGGAGGTTGAAAAGGCACTTGAAGTTCAGACAGAAGAGATTCCAACCAAAGTAACTCAGAGGTGGCATGGGCTAGCCCTCTATATTCTGCTTCAACACTGGATCGTGCACCTAAAGGCTGCTTCTTGGAGCTCCAAGAAACTAGATTGGGTCCAAAATAGATGCATGATCCTGAGGTTGATCTACGATCATCTGGGTCACTAGCCCAGTCAGAATCACTGTAAGCCCTTAAGGTGAAGATATGTGCAGGATGAGCCGGCATAAGTAATAGACCATAGGTGGAAGTGCCACTAAGATAGCGCAAAATACACTTTACAACGCTCCAATGACTGTCAAGAGGAGAAGCCATAAATTGGTAGGCCTTGTTAACACTGAAAGCAATTTCTGGCCGGGTTAGAGCGACATATTGAAGGGCACCAACAGTAGAACGATAGAGAGTAGGATCCTGCATAGTGTCAGAACCATGTTTGCTGAGTTTGCAGTGGCTGAACATGGGTGTTGTGACTCCCTTAGAGTCAGACATGTTTAATTTGGCAATTAAGTCCCTGATGTACTTAGTTTGAGTGAGAATTAGAGAGCCATTTGCTTGATACTTGACTTCTATGCCCAGAAAATATTTAGGTTTTCCCAGCTTCTTGAGAGCAAACTTATTATGCAGCTTGATGATTAAATCATGAATCAGAGGAGATGACGATCAAGTGATGAGTATATCATCAACATACACCAATGCAAAAAGACACACACCGGTTTGTTGATATACAAATAAAGAATGATCATACTCACTAGGCAAGAAACCAAAGTGCAGAAGAGCTCGATGAAACTTCTCATACCAAGCTCTAGGGGCCTATTTCAGGCCATACAACGCTTTATTCAACTTGCACACAAGAGTCTTGTCATGATGCTCAAACCCAGGAGGTTGAGTCATATAAACTTCTTCAAGCAGAGTGCCATTCAGAAATGCATTATTAATGTCAATTTGTTGAATTTCCCATTTGTGAGTCAAGGCCAAAGTTAGAATAATTCTGATAGTGGGTGGTTTAATAACAGGAGAGAATGTTTCATTGTAATCAAACCCCTGTTGTTGATGGAAGCCTTTGGCAACTAGTCTTGCTTTGTACTTATTGACACTTCCATCAAGATTTTCTTTGACCCTATAGACCCATTTACAACCAATAGATTTTCTATGTGAAGGCAATGAAGTAAGTGTCCATGTGTTATTGCAATTAGAGCATTATGTTCACTTTTCATGGTCTCAAGCCAGTGAGGTTGAGAGAGACAGCCTGTTTAACTAAACTAGGTTCAAGATGAGCAATAAAATCTTTAGGCTTAGAATGACCAGTTTTGGATCTTGTGAGCATGGTATGTGTGTTTAAAGGAAAGGAGGAGGAAGGAGGGTTATTATTGGGTAGTGTAGTATCAAGACTAGGAGAGATAGTAGCAGAGGAAGAGGGTTGATGGTCAGAAGTTGAGACAGTAGGTGAGTCAAAGCTAGATGAACCTCGAGGGGTAGAAGACATATCATCAGTGGTAGCAGTGAGAGGGGAACTATTTGGTGTAGATAAGGAATGAGAATTAGTCGAGGTGGTGACCAGAGAGAGGGGTAGAGACTGTGACAGATCAGTATCAGATGAAACAGTGGTGACACCAAATAAACTTGTATAAGGAAACCTATTCTTATTAAATTTCACATCTTTTGAGATAAAAATGCGACCATCACTGCTAAGGCACTTGAAACCTTTATGTTGGGGTGAGACACCTAGGAAAACACACTCAGAGCTTCTGAACTGGAGTTTATGTTGATTGTAAGGTCTGAGTAAAGGAAAACAGGAACAACCAAATACTTTTAAAGCTTTGTAGTCAGGAATACTCCTAAATAATGCATGAAAGGGTGAAGAAAACTGAACTAAAGTTGATGATGGTAACCTGTTTATGAGATAGACAAATGTGGTAAAACTGTGATCCCAAAATTTGATAGGAATAGAGGCATGAGCTAATAAGGTAAGACCCATTTCGACAATCTGTCTATGTTTTCGTTCAATTGTACCATTTTGGTGTGATGTGTGAGGACATGTTAGCCTATTTACAATGCCTAATTCATTTAGGTACTTTGTGAAAGGACGAAATTCTCCCCCAAAATCAGACTGAACAGATTTAATGTTGGCATTAAATTGTGTGTGAACATGTGCCTGAAAGATTTTAAAAGCGGAAAGAGCTTCTGACTTGTGTTTCAGAAATAAATATTTGTATATTTTGTAAAAGCATCAACAAAGGCTATATAATATGAGTATCCACAACTGGATGGGGAGGGAGAAGGTCCCCATAAATCAGTGTGAATAACCTCAAAAGAAGCAGAATACACAGTGTTAGAAGCAGGAGCATGCAGTCTGTGAGATTTGCCTAAACAACAAGAATTACAAAACTCAAGTGTACTTTTATTTGACAAATGAATGTTATAAAGAGTAAGTACATGAGATACAACTTTTTGATTAGAATGGCCTAACCTAGAATGCCAAAGAGAAGCAAGACTAAGAGAAGAATCTGTATTAGAAGCAGTAGTAGTGATAGTATTTACAATGGGAAAGATATTTGTGTGGTGACTTTGAATAGCTGATCTTGAGGATTCGAGAGGAAGATTGGAGAACTTATAGAGTCCACTCTTATCAAGGAATCCTTCAAGCAAGACCTGTTTAGATTCTTGGGATTTTACAAAGCATTTATCAGCATGAAACTCAAAATATACTAGATTATCTTTGGCAAACTTTGATACAGAGAGTAAATTACTGTAATGGTAGGCACATGAAGCAGATTGTTAAGATTTTAAACTGAATTTGGCACTAACTTAGATGCCTATTGAGAGGAACCTATAGACTCAATAGCTAAGCCCTGACCATTGCCAATATGAACACGATTTTTACCTTCATAAGGAAAACTACTGTGTAAAAAAGATTTATTAGAGGTAAGGTGATGAGAAGCACCTGAGTCTGCAAACCATGCATGAGAGTCAAGATCAAGAGGAACATGGAGATCCTGAGCATAAGCATGGGGTTGATCATGAGTTTAAGCAGTAGCTTGGCCAGAAGTAGAGGTTGGTTCTTTAGTGTTAACAGAAGAGCCATTGTGAGAGGATCCTTGACTCGGAGGAGTTCCATGACCCTGAGCATTGTAATTGCTTGCTACAAACGTTTCATCAAACCTATGCCAACAATCAATCACCGTGTGACCATATTTACCACAAAGTTGACATGTAGGACGGTTACCAGTGCTTGAAGTTATGCCACGTGCACGTCCACAGCCACGGGCGTTGCGACCCTGATTGGAGTACGCTACATTTGCAGTTGGAATCGAAAGTGATAGTTCTTGCCGGAATTTGTCGAGTTGTGCTTCTTGCACATAGAGGAGCGCTTCAATATTATACAAGGTTGTAGGCTTAGTTTTGCAATAAACCATCATCACAGAAGAACCTGTAACAAGCTTCTATGAAGCGAGGAAGATGAAGAAACGCGTGAAAGAGCTTCTCTGAAGCGACGAAGACGAAAACGGTTACGATAAGAACTCCTTGGGAGTTGGGAAGAGAGAGAGATAGAGAGAGGGAGAGAGAGAGAGAGAGAGATTTTGCGGAGCGAAATCGGATCTAGGCGATTGATACCATAATAGAGAAATGAAAATAAACTCTGTCTATTGTGTATTGAATTAAATCTTCATCACAGTTACAATACAATGAGTAAGCTATTTATATAGAGCTATGTACTATGAGAAGGAAGCTCTAACTTCCTAACTAAAAGCACTTACTGAAAGTAGTTACAAGCAACTCTTTTATATTCAATATGGTACATACATATGCCAATAATGAATGACTAGAAAGTATATAACACCATGATCAAAAGAGAGACATTAGAGTATGATTAATTATATCTAATCCCAATAAAATAGATATTTATCTACCCATTGTCATGGTAACTTTACATGATTGATGAGAAATGAGACTAAATAGCATCAAAGTAAGACTCCTCTTTCTTTGTTGCACTTTACCTTCGTTTTTGCTCAGTTTTGTTCTTCTCTCAACAATGTCTATATGAAATGGTTGATCTTTGATCTATATATAGATGCTGGGTAAGTGAGATTTCTGTAAGAGAAATTATAGTTTATTTAATAAGAGTGAAATCCCTCAAATTTAGGGAGCTACCATTTCTTCACCTTGAAGTAATTTTGTAGTTGTTCTTCAAAAGTCACTAAAACGTCATAATTCGCAAAGCGAAATCGTAACTTTTCTTAGAGAAGTTTACGTTGTTTTATGTCAAATATCAATTAATTGCTTCACTAAGCCAGCATGCAACTCGCTTACGGAGCTGACTTAGCTCTGATTTCTTCATTTCTTTGCTCAATGATCTTGATAACTCATCCTCTTGAGTTATTACACTGCTTATCCTATAAACACAATCAAATATGTAAAGGCAACCATTATCGTCTCTCAAAACCAAATTACTATATATATTATTGGCATAAGAATTACCTGTGATAGAAAGGAGAAGAAACTTTGGGTGTCACGAGAACGCTATATCAAAAGAGTATTGCAGAGATTCCAGATGGAAATTTATATAGCGGGGGAGTTGTGGCTTGGCGTTTTAGTTTGCAAAAGTGTGTATCATGACAAATTTGTATTATTTGTTGATAGTCAAAGTTCTATTCATCTTGATAAGAATCCAACTTTTCATAATAGATCTAAACACATTGATGTGTGGTTTCATTGAATACAAGATGTTTTGGATGCTAAGTTGTTGGAGTTAGTTAACTTTCGTATTGATGGCTAAAGCGTTTGCAAATGGGAAGTTTGAAACACTTGTAGTGATATTGCCGGTTTTACGATTTCCTCCATAGAGTTATGACAGGAGGTTTGTTGGGTACTGGAACCCCTTCCTATGTGGAGAAAGGTATAAATATATTGGTCCATTATGTCTCACTTATATAAGCGGAGAATGGGGGTTCAAATGGGGGGTTTGAACTATGACACTTTTGAAATTTTGATTGATTATCAACTTTGAGAAGAGATTCATATTCTAAATCTGAAGTATGTATCAAAATGAATTTAGGAAAAAGAAGGAATGTTTGTTTGTGTAGTATGCTTAAAATTTTCTGACTTGTTCGCTCCTCACTCTTTGAGGGCTCTAAGAGAATTCTTAAATAATTCACTTCTTTGATATTTGATGTTCCGATCATCTCTTGAGCTTTAATATACCTATAAATGCAGGGAAATAAGTCACAGTAGTGATTAATATACCTAATATTGACAATAAATTGGGGAAATTTTTATTGGATTACTTGCAAAAACAAGTTAATAGTTGCTCTAAATATATATGTGAAATCAAGTAGATTTGATACTTAATAATCATCAATACATCGTTATTACTATGAAAATAAGTTATGACACTTACATAACACTTTATGTAGTACTCGCATGGCAGATCAATCCAATATAAATGTCACTCAAAATTTTTATATATATGCAATGACTGAATATCTTATATCGATGATTTGTTAAATGTGGTCATCAGTCTACTTACATAACAATCTTTGTACATTATTGTTATCTAACTTCATAGTAAAGCTACTGTAAGAATATTACCCTTATGTTTAATGTGATCTCATAATTAAGTCGCATTTAAAGTTTCATTAGACATATTGAAACTTTGTTTGGTAGAAATAACGGATATCTGACAAGGTAGTTGATAGTTTATAATTGATGGTTGATGACTGATAGCTTATATCAGATAATTGGTAGCGGATAAGCTAATTGAATTGTTTGATAAAATTAACAATTTAACTAACTGATAAATGTAATATGACATACAAGGACATTGTTAATTCTTGATAAAATTTATCTCAATTATTACTTATAATAATTTCTTTTTATGGAATTTTAAGATACTTAAAATTTAGATATCAAAATAATTATTTTAAAATGTATTTTATATATTAATATTAATGAATTAATTTTTTTTCAGCAGAAATTAATATATATTTATATTAATTTAAATTTTATACTATATAAAAAAACTTAATAATAATGTTTCTATCTATTCATTTCAATTATAAAACTAACAATAAAATTTTATATTATAAACTAACAACGAAAGTTATAAATGTAAGATATATTGTTTAAGTAACATAATATATATCACTACTAGAAAAAGCAAAATTAGCGAGGGAAATTAGTGACGAAAAAAATGAAATTCCTCACAAATTCCTTGGTCGCAAAATTTAATGACGGAATTAGAGAGGGATTTCACGTTTTCCCTCACTAAATATCCTTCACTAATTTTTGTTTTTTTAGTAGTGTATATAAAAAGAAACATAACGTTAAATTTATTATTTAAAATAGAGTTTGAAAAAGAATAAAACTTTATTCAAATATAACAATAAACCTATATAAAAAGAAACATAACGTTAAATATATTATTTAAAATAGAGTTTGAAAAATAAGTTATAAGCTAGTAAAATGAGCTATAAACTCGTGATAAATTGACTGTTAGCAAACTTTTTTTTTTGTCCAGCAAATTTATCCGCTATAAACTATAAGTTAGTTTTTTTGTCTTACTAAGCATGCCTATTTACTCAATAAAGAAATGTCTTATACTATAAATAAATAATCATGGCACGTACATCTACAAGCTTAAACATAAAATCATTGACCTTCCCTAAAAAAAAATAGAATTCATTGACCTCTAAGACTTAGATCAACAATTAAATCAATTCTTGGGGTGATTTAAGATGTTATCTACACTAAAAGTGAATTTCTTCAAAATATATATGCTCTTTATGGTTAATAAGCAGCCCATTTCCTTAATTAGTGCATAGAAAAAGTCTAGTTGTCAGTGGAAAGGAGAATCAACTTTGTGTATCCGGTGGAATTTTGAACTATTTACTACTCCCTTCGAACTTGCTTATAAGAGAAAATTTGGTCAACAAAAGTTAATATATATGGTTTAAAATTCAGTCCAAATATATCAATTTTCGTCGACTCAATTTTCTCTTATAAATAAGACCGGAGAGAGTGGTATTAAATAATGATTAAAAAAAGGTAGTAGAAGTAGTTATTTATAATTTGTGCACATCTTGTACTGTTTTTTTTATTCCATCATGTGGTTTTGGAGTGGCAACATAGATAGAATGTTAATTCTGTTACATGATACTTTTGCACTGATTTTTGCTTTAACCATATTTAGTACTTATTTGCCAAGCTATCATGTTACATTTTCTTGAAATTTATGCAGGCGGTGGAGAAAATTGTGCATCCGTCTTTGAAGGAAAACAAAAATGAAGATGGTAAGAAGCCTTATGACTTATTCACGGAAAACCATGAGGAGCTATTAAAAGCTGGAGAGAAATTGGCAAAAGAGACAGCTACATCTTATATGGGAGTGGCTTATATCATCATTACTATCATGTTTGCTGCACTCTTCACTATCCCGGGTGGAGTCAATCAAGATACTGGGTCACCTATCTTCTTGCATTACAATATGTTTAATATTTTTCTCTTAGCAGATGCATTATCTATCATTGCTTCTGCCTCATCACTCTTAGTTATCATTGGGATTCACACATCAAATTACACTGCAAAAGATTTTCTCAAAGTTTTGCCAATAAAGTTGATCGTTGGCCTTATGCTTCTTCTTTTCTCTATCTGCTCCATGTTGATTGCATTTTATGGTGCGCTTAATATGATCTTAAAGGGAAACCACACCATCTCTAAGTGGTCCATTCTAGGACCCATCGTGTCCCTTGGCAGTGTTCCAATTACCATTCTCATAGTATCTCGGATACGCTTCATCTATAAGATTTTCCAATCTACAATCAAAAGTCCCATCAGTTCTATTTAAAAAAGGGAGAATGCATGCCGCAAAAGATACTGTACCAAGAGTCTAATGTGAGTGATTGACACTCGGGCAAGTGAATAGGCTTTTTTGAATATTTCCCTCTATTTGTTCGTAAAGTTATATATGAATAACAATGTTGGAACTTGCTTGTGCTTGAGCCGATAGTCTTTTGCATTGGTATTGACTGGCTTTGTTTTTTTTTTTTTGTGGTCTTGATGGTGGTCGCAGTGGGTTGCATTCTCCTTGTGTGGTTGCTTCTTCTTCACTGGTAGTATATTTTTGGTTTGTTGTTTCACTTTCTTATGCTTGGTTCTTATTTTGGGCTTCGGCTTTGATTGATATCTCCTTTGAGGTCTTGATGAAAAAAACCTACATATTGAAGTCTTGTTGACCAAGATTGAAGTTATGATGATGGAGGACTTTTTCAATGCAACCATAGTGGAGATTAAAGGAAAAACACTTCATAGATATGATTTAATGATACAAAACTATCATCAATCAACCAAGGAAAATGAAGAATCAAGAGAATAAAACAGAAATTGATACAACCAACCATAGCCCCACAATATGGTCGTAACAACTTCACTTCATTCAAGTTTTGTTGTTATACTCTGTGCATTTGGATGATCTTGTGTAAATGCATTTCTTATTTAATTGCGGATGATGCACAGCAATAAATAGGCCTTACATCATTTGTCTTTGTACCACTTTTACCATTGTAAACCATAGTAGAAACTCTTGTAATTTCCTTTGCATTTTGATAAAGTTCTTTCTTTTATTCTTGCTTTCATCTTATATCAGTAGTTTGCTCATCATTAGTATGAGTGAGTAAATCTTAGTTTGTATTGGAATTATGGAAAGTAGTCCAAGTATGAAGTTTCCATAATTCCAATCTTTTCTTTTGTTGTGGAATTTCAAAACCTAATTGAATCTTATTACTTTTCAAATGAACTATGTGTATGATTGTTTGAGTTTGTCTAATCAAGATGACATAAGCATTACAAGACTAAACAATCATATTGTTATAGTCATTCAAACATATGGTATCAACGAGGTAACTAAAGCTGAAGTTGATATGAAGGGAATTGATTATATAACATTATGATTCAAAAAACTTAGGCATCGACTGATGTACCATAAGGTGAATGTAGTTGTTGGGACTATAAGATTGGACAAAGGTCTTAAAACATGAGAATAGTCTAAATATCCTTGGGTGTAATGGGTAATAGAATAGGTCTCAATGGATCTTAACAACATAGCAACCATTAGAATAGAGGGTTATATTGTTAAGGCACGTCTTTGTATCTTGAAAGAGGCCAAAAATAACTTTAGAGTTACCTCATCCTTAGTATTTTATCTCCCATATGATATTAGAAAAAGTTGGGATTTGAAATGTTCATTTGTTGCGATGAACTCCAATAATTCCAAGGCATTTTTATTAAATTGCATATTTTCAAAAACAAACAATCATCAAAACTCTAAAAAAAACAAAACAAATCTAGCTAAGTAAACAAAATAACCTTCATATATAATCACAAATCCTTGTGGATCAATATTTTTATCATGACAATAAACACGTGCATTTGTGGGCATATCACTTGTTTAGGTTATCATTTTTCTTCTTCTGATTTTCTCTCTTCCTTCTCTTCTTCAATTTCTTCTTGGAAGATTTTTCGCTTCAGAATATGTGTTATACCATTCTTTTCTTCCTTGCAAACTTTTTCTTCTTTCTTTTGTTGGAGCCCTAACTAGTTTGGGAGGGCTTTTCTACACTTCTTCGACAACTTTCTTTACAAGTGAGAAAAACACAAAAGTGAAGGTTTGAATTGCATTTTATGTTTATTTTTCTTTTTTATCTCTTTTTCTTGTATGTGTTTAAACTGATAAACTTTCTTTTGGGCACGGGTCCTCATTCCGACTGAGTTAAAGCTAGCAAGCCTCACTTTGTTCACATGCTTCTTCTTCTTTATTTCTGCCTTATTGCTCTCTGATAGACTTGGATAATGTTTCTTAAAGTAAGATATGAGGGCTTCAACATTGTCCTCTTCCACCACAATTCTCTTGTCAGGGCTGAGAGTGTCCTCCATCAACTCTTATACTCGACCCCCCAAAATTTGGAAAGAATTTGCACACTCTTTAGGGTTGCAACATAATGGAGAGAGGATTTTGAAGCAGGAACCAAGATTTGGCTTTAAGGGAGCTTTCTAGTTGTCAAACTATCATAGATGGTAGTTACAGGTTGAGGCATAGGAGCGGTTGCATACATAGATTGTGTGGCAGGCTGATGAGAGGTGTTTTTGTCAAGAGTAACAGGCGCAGGTAAACAAACTGGTGAGAACACAAGGGTGGTAGCCCAAGCAGCAACCTTAACTGGATCCAAAGCCTTATAGGTAGACGTAGAAGTAATACTGGGGAATGAGAGCCTCCCAGCTAAGTTACTCTGCAGATTAGAGGGAGAAGGTGGACAAGGGAACACTACTAAAAAAACAGCGATTTCAGACGGAATTTTCGGACGGATACGATTTTGTCTGAATTTTTCAGACGGATTTGGGACGGTTTTAACGGAGCGAAAATTTCGTCCCAAATCCGTCCCAAAATCGTGTGAAAATTTTTTTACATGTTCAAACAGGGTTTTTTCGCACGAATTTTCTTAAAAAAAACAAATTCGTCCCAAAACCGTGTGAAACATTGGGACGGATTTCACACGGAATTGAGGGTTTTTATTTAATTTTTATTAACCGTGAAAAAATTTCATATGTCCCGCGCCTGTACTCCTAAACTTTCCCTCTCGTCTATTGCTCTCCTCTCTCTCACTCTTTCTAACCCTAAAATCAATTTCACAATCAATTTCTTCCAAAAACCAGTTTTAAGATTTCTCAAGCTCTTTAATCAATTTCTCAAGCTGTTCAAGTTTGGATTCTCTTCTCTTCAGATTTGAGGATTCTCAGTTTCAAACTTTTCAAGGTATTATTATCCACTCTCTCTATTATAATGTGTGTTCTCTTCAACAAATCAACCATGTTCCCATAAACTTGTACCTGATTCTTGGTTCAGTTTATTGGGTTTATTTTGTTTTACTTATTAGGGTTTTTAGTGTGCTTAACTACATGGACCTGGATTCACCTTTGCTGTTATAATATATTGTGGGTTTTTGTTGTTCCAATTGTGGGTTTTGTGTTGCTTCGGTGGGTGGATTGTTTTTCCCCTTAGTATTGTTTTTAGGTATTTTTTTGCTTAGGTAGGTGTTGCTTTGGTTTATATTGTTTGCTAAGATCCATACTCATGTTAAGATTGATTCCTATGTGTTTCTTGGTTTTTAAAGTTTTAATCTTTGTGTGTGTTTCTTTATTTTTCAAGTTTTTGTTCATATGTTTTTAAATCAGATGTGGTGATTTCAGACAGAGAGAAATTATAAGTATTAGAATAACAATATTCTTTTATATTTCGTGGAAGCTTCATAAACTAGTGTATTCACATACTCTGTTTAGCATGTCAAACTAGTGTATTCACATACTGTGTTATGAAGCTTTATAAGTATTAGAGAAAATGTTTAGCATGTCAATCTAGTGTATTCACATAAACTAGTGTAGATTGTTTGTTTAAAATATGGGGGAAGCTTCATAACATGTCATGGGTTAGAATGCAAACACAGTATGCAATAGCTTATCACTAATGAGAAGCTTTTTTTGGTTCAAAGGACTAATGAGAAGGTTTTAAGTACAGAGCTGTTAAGAAGGCTGGATAAATAAAAATTAATAAGTACATAAATATAGCTATCAAATAATCAGGTTCGTATAAATCCCAATTTCATCTTTAATCTTATTCATTTTGCGTTTTTTTGTTTATTTTTCCGGTTTCGATGATTAGTATCGGAATGATTTTAGTAGATTCATAAGTTAAAGTGTAGAATCTGAATTTACTTTCAATTAGAGATTGTTGGTATAATAAAGTTTAGTTTTTTTTTGTTGCAAAAAATAATCAATCCTAGAATGTGGGTATAATAAAAAATATCTCAAACAGTAAGAGTATTATATATAATTTGGAGTGTTAGTTGTTTTATACATACCGCATTAAACAAATTAATATAGTGGACAATAGTGCAGCTGAAAGAATTTATGTGATGTTTTTACTGCTGTTTAGCAGCTGCGTATCAGCAGCGTTTTCTGTTGTTGCT
>Ga0315915_1004299_pt1 | contig 18032 bp, 8 predicted proteins | sample MpolbnodulesMG_FD_207738 | JGI IMG/M metagenome (GOLD analysis project Ga0315915, IMG submission 207738) | Medicago polymorpha root nodule microbial communities from Los Angeles, California, United States - branched nodules | ecosystem: Host-associated > Plants > Roots > Nodule | place: USA...
AAATTTATCCTTTATATCCTTTATAAAAAAATCAACTCTTCAATCCATAGATGGGGTGGATGGGTTGGGGGTGGTGGTGGTGGTGGTCAAACGAAACGTAAATAAGTTTTGATTAAGAATTGTTTCACATAGTAATTAATCAAATTCGTGTATTGTTGAACACTTTGTTATTTGATAGAGTTCATCAATCATTTAAGTTTAATCATTTGATTGATCATAATCATCTAATTCATCATGCGTTCCTTGACACTTGAAAAAGTGAGTTGAAATCTTCGTTGTTCTACCTAAAATTAAAACGAGAGATGATATTTGAACAACAATTTTTTGACAACTTTTGTGATAACTTTTTTTCTCATACTTATATTATTTTTTTACTTTCTCTCTTTATTGTTTTGGTTTTTGTATCAATACCTTATTTTCTTTGTAAAATTTTGGTTGTCTAAAAAGTTATCATATAAACGAATGTTCAAATAACACAACTCAATTAAAAATGTCATTTGAAGAGATATATATACACATAAAATATAGAGTGGTGATATATGTACAACCATTGTGACAACATTTGTAACAATCTTCTTTCTCTCTTTTTATTGGTCAAAAACAATATAGAAAAACGAAAAAAAAGAGTAAGAACAATATGTGAGTATGAGAGAAACTTATCCAAAAATTATCATAAAATGATCGTACAAATATCATTTATCTAAAATAAATGGTGAGTTCCACCGTCAAGTAGGGGCCCGTATGGATTAGCTTATTTTAGAGCTTATGTAAAACAGCTTATGCAAATAAATAAGTTTTTATGTACTATTTATAAGTTTTTAAGGTAGTTTATAAAAAACCCGTTTATGAAGATACAATTTTCGTTAGCGAGAGTTTATAAATTAAAATAAAAGCTTATTTATTTACATAAGCTATTTTTCATAAGCTCAAACCAAACGGGATCTAGATCCTATTATCGTTAACTTTTATTTTCAAAAAACTGTGTCCATATATCTCTCCTAATATAACTATATTAATTTTGACAAATGGAGATTTCTTCTTTAGACAAATAGAGATTACATTATCGATAGGAATAAAGCTATACACTTTTATTTATTTATTATTATCTTTGGTTATAAAGTTATACACTTTTAACATTTAATTAAATTTTACCCCAAGCACAAGTGCTATTTTAATATTGGAAATATAATTTGTTTGCCTCAACATCTATTTATTAGATCGAATCGTGAACAATCTTAAATTTACAGTTCTTCATATTCCAAATCCTCAGGAGGAGGTCTTTTTGGTAGAAGTTAATCACTTCTGTAAATCTATGTTGAGTCCAAAAAAATAAGTGAAGTATACGTTTTGCATGTTTACACTTTGCATATTGCACCTCATAAGGCTTCCATTGGCCAGTCCCATGCTTGCTAGCCAAAAGTTCTTGACATTTACTTCATCATTACACGGCCAAATAATTTTTATTTTGATATATAACCTAAAATTTGGTCGGATATCAAGATCTTTAAACTAAATTATTAAACTAAATTTATAAATCGTAGTTGGGTCTAACACAACGTCACAAACCCGCCTTGTCCGGTGAGGAGTGCCTCATCTTCCTCTTTATAGACTCTCATCAAGAGTCTCTCGTCTATCCGATGTGGGACTTTGGCTTTTCCCGATAATAAACATTGGTTGGATGAATGATGATTGTCAGTTCATAACTAAAAAATGCCAATATCATCTTCAGAATCAAACTAAATTCTTTACTCATCCGTACTTTTTTTTTTACTTCATCCATACATTTTATCTTGATAAATTATACTAAATAAGTGTGTATTTTTCTTTTTTCGAAAAAAGAAAGTGTAGTTTTCTTAAACATGCTAAATGTCTGGAAGACCTACGTATACAAAAATTGAAATGCAGTTAAATGAGCTAATAAAAGCTGCAAGTATCACGCACGCAACAAGTATTAATATGGATGTCCTTATGCAAGCAAGAAATTATAATAGCACAGTTTAGAATATTTTATCATGATGTTGATATCTCATCTTCTATTAATGATACATATTTTAGCCGTAATTATATTTTTTTGAAAGCATGATACATTTTTCTTTGGTGATTTGAAAGCATGATAAATCCAGTCAAGAAAAGAAAGCATATATAATGAATATATAGTAAACACAAGTGATCATGATGTTCATCATTAAAAATGGTTGAAATTGTGAAAATTCTTGATAAACTAGTTTAAAGCTGATGAACTTATAGATGATAGTCGATAAGATAGTTTACAGAACGTAGTGGATAGCGAATAAGGTAACTAATTGAATTCATAGTGTTTAGTAAAATTAACGGTTGAACTAACAACATGAAATTATATTAAAAAAAAGAGTTAATGATTTTTTTTCTCTTCAATTAAGCTTACAATGATAAAATTGAGAGAGAAAAAATATAAGCTATAAACTACTTGAATGTACATTAGATGCATTTTTCTTGCCATCTTTTTAGTAATTTGGTGTGAGATAATGGTGACGTAATGCTTCATATCATTTCACTATTGGTGAATGTTCAGGTATGACACATTCTAATTTGTCAAATTTTACACATTGAATTAATTGCTATTATAGATCTATATTTCCTACGAGCAATGCCGTTATAAAGCACACATTTATGCAATAAAGATTGATCTTGGTTAAAGAACTTATTTTTCGGCATTGATAAATCGAGTTTAAACAATTGAAGGTGAATCCTCTGATCTTAGGACACTAATTTAAATCGATTATTGCACTCAGCATTTCGGTCGTATCACTATAGTATTTATGTATAGGTCCAAGGTGTTTTTTTTTTTGGTTAAATAGTCTAGTGACTAAAATTCACTTTTTTAAGGTTAATAAGTGGGGTGTTCGGGGTTCGAATCTCAACCCCTCCATATAACAATGCATGTCCCTGTCAACTGAGTTATGCTCACGGAGAGTATAGATCCAAGTTGTTGTACCTCTTGAAATGTGAGGCCATGACCTTTCCTCTGTCTAGATTTTTTTCTCGGAAACTTATTATCTATTTTATTTCATGTTTTGAATTCTCCATCAACCTCTTCAAAAAAATGAATTAAGGTTTTAGGTCCGGCCCTATATGGGGCTCTGTTCCCTTATAATAATTATAATAACTTGGTCACGTTACAAATGATGCCTTGTAGTGACTAGTGACAGCATAAATATGTGGTTGCAATTTTCTTTCTCTTCTGTTGAATTGAAATATGATCAATTTTCATATCATTATTCCTTAGTATGCACTCAGCACCAAGCAATGCAAATTTGTGCAGTGGAGCCGAGAGTCACGGGGTATAGTCCATTGACAAAGGTAAAGGAAATTTCACTCAGTGGATATACTACTGTTAACCTAGAAAGAATCAAGTAGTACTTATTGTACTCACATATTAATTTTATCGATTATCATTGTCTTAATGCACTTTAACGACCATAAATCTCATTTAACTAATGTTTACTTTTATGTACTATCATCTTTTTATTGGAGGTAGGTTTGAAAAGTTGAGGATGAACCAATTCCATTGTGAATAGCAGCTTGCATAATGTGACAAAACCTGATTAATTGCTAACCAGTGCTCTTAGAGTAATGATTTAGGAATCTATAAATATAAATTTTATCTTGAAAATATAAAATGTTACTTTGGATCAAGTAATTATTACACAACTTTTTATAAAAGTTTACTTGTTTTGGATGCTTAACCAATACCTTTAGGACACTGGTTAGCACTCTCGTTTATTTATTGATCAATGTAATTATAATTATCCTGTTGTAATTATAATTATCCTGTTGTGATTAGCAAGTTAAAAGGGTCCACTTTCTGAGTCTTTGAATTATGATGGTCTAAAAGTATCCAATCCTAGATCAACTGATTATTTTCGATTGGGTCAGCCTCAATGGATCTTGTCCTTCCTTTGATTGGATTCTTGACAAAATTTTCTTCATGTTGGGTCCTCTCATACATCATATCCCACATGCAAAAGCCTAAAGGACCAACTTTTCTGAAAAGTACGTATATCTAAGATAATGCAATATAAAAATGAGAAATTTTAAAATGAAATGAGGAAAACAATGTCCATGTCATGTTTAAGTTTTGGAAATTTAATGAATGTATTGATTAAAATATTTAAATAAATTTTCTTTTGGAGTATGTTTGTATAAACATGTTTTGGTGCATAAGTTAAAAAATCAAACGTAAAAGTTTTTTTTTTTTTGAAATTGTTCATTCAATGTTTTCAAAATTTAAAAGGTAGCATTTCGATTTAAAATTTATTTTTTAATTCTACTTTAAGCTCTTTCACTTGTAGGTACAAATTAGCATGACTGTTAAAACAAAAGTAAAAATTTGTATCTCTAAAATAAATTTTTTATTAATGGATTCTTTAATCAATACCTTTAATATATTTAAAGAGACACTTAAAATATGGGCCTTAAAACAAAAGTAAAAATTTTCCTTTATTTTTTTTATATAAGGAGTAACTTATTTACCTTTCATGTTTGATGGGATTTTTTTTATAAATGATATTTGTACAACCAATTTGTGACAATTTTTTGACAACTTTCTCTATCATACTCACATTATACTTTTATTCTCTCTCTTCCTTTTCCTCTCTCCATTGTTTTAGACTAATAAAAAGAGAGAGAAAAGAAGTTGTCACAAAAGTTGTTGAAAATAGTTGTTCAAATATCACTCATCTTTTTTTTAAGGAATGTTTGATGAGTTTAGTGACTTTAATATATTTAAAGAGACACTTTAGCTCGACATTGTGACACCCTAAACTTTGTAATATATCACCATAATTTTTGTAAAATACACATTGATATAGAGATGTTAGTAAAAAAAAAAATCGAAAATATAGCCTTAGAATGCCACAATATTCTACAAAATACACACGAAACAATGATACTTCTTTCTTCAAAAAAAAAATGATACTTCTTGAAATTAAAGCATATGGCAAATTATCGAAATAACATCTTTGATTGGAATATAATTTTAAAAAATATAATAATAAAATGATTTTCGTCGGTAAAACCATACTAATCTATTACTTTTTCATATAATTTAAAAATGTGATATGTCTTAAAAAAAAATGTTCCTTGAGTTCTTCCCAAACATCATTTTCTCTTTCACGGAAAACAATAGTTTGAGCAATCTAACGAGAAACTTAATTTATAAGCCAAGAGTGAATGAGTTGATTACAACGCTTTACGATTCAAATCATCGTAGAGGAATTGATCCACTGATGAAAACAAGTTTTTTCTTCGCACCAAGGGCGCGTTGCATGGATCTACTCCAAGCAAGATAGTTTGAGCCAGTGAGAAGAGGTGTGTTAGTTAAAGAATTAGAACCATCACTTGGATGAACATAGAACACATAATTTGTATTCACTTGTGGTTGTTGCAAAATCGATGAAATTTGTCGAGGAGACATGATGAGAAGAAGAATTCAAGGAAAATGAAGATTAAGGTCAGAAGAAGCAAGCACAAGAAAGAAAACAAAGGAAAACGAAGATTCTTGCGAAGAAAGAAATTGTAGAAAAATTCAAAATGAAGAGAATTATCAAAAGAAAAGAAGAATTGGAGAGAAAGTGATGAAGTCACAAATGATTCACCGAGAAAATGCAAGAAAACGAAGGAAAATCCATGATCGAGGGAAAATTCGCGATGAATGCAGCAAAAAGTTGGTTAGGATCGTAACAACTTCTTATTTTACCTTGAATCTTAAGTACAATTGATAAACTTGTACTATACTAATCTAACTTGTACTACACTAAGATAACTTGTACTGCAAGTTATTCACCTAAGCTTTCTCTTTTTGCCTTATTTTGCTCATGGTGTAATAACTAGGACTTCTTCTAAGGTTGATGGATAGTAACTTTTACAGAAGGAATAACATCGATGATATAAAAACAACTCTTGAAGAGGCTTTATTCCTCAAACTGATATTTTGCACAATACTAGGTGAAAATACCCAAGGCATATAACAATGTTGAGCTAGAGAACTCTAGAATGAAACTTGACCTTCAACGAGCTTCCAATTACTATGGATTAGCAAGAACAAATCAAAAAAAAATTTGTGCAATTTAAGGTGGAAGAGAAATTTGAGATGGAGGCTAGAGTAGAGTAAAAACTTGTGTGAAGAAAGGATGAGAAAATTCTAATGAAAACCTCACTATGTTCGCATTTTGTTGCATATGCGAGCGACATAAGTCGCATATGCAGCCTACTTGAACACATCATTTCATTTAAGAGCTTCACTCGCATAAGTAATCTAGATTTGTCGAAAAACAAATGTTTTTCCATACTTCACCGCATATGCAAAGGAACCCAAGCGCATATGTGAAAAATAAAGAACAAAAATGATCCCATTATGACACCGCTCACATATACTACATAACTACCTCACGTATAATAGGAACTATATACCTGAAATTTCCTCCCTTATGCTTGCACATGTGTTTTCTACATTGAACGCCAAAATTGGTTTTTCTATTACTTGAGTCCCTGCCCCTCAGTCTAATCTCTATAGCACAAAGTCCTAATAACCTAAGTCTTAAAACAAATCAATTCTCAACACAAAAGTAACAAATACATCTTCACACATTCTTTAGTTGTTTCGGGGTGTTACAACATCTAATCTCCTTAAAAAAAAAGTATTTAAAATCCATTTTAATACAAGATGGAGTTCTTTATCAAAGCATTTAACAACTTATTTTATACAGTGTCAAAAAAATGACACAAGTACATGAATTTACGTAAAACAAGTGGTTAATTTTTTGTATTTTTGTGGGTAATGAAGTAGTAGTCAAAATGGCAAATGAGGTATATGATACTAAAATGATTAACAAGATGTATTTTCTAGTTAATGACACAAGTCGATTTTTGTGTTACAAAAATGCTCCCGTATATTAAAAAAATTATTAAAAATATATACTGTTCATCGTATAAATATGGTGAACAATACCATATTCATATTTGTCTCATTTGGTGTGTTTCAATAAGCACACACGATTGTGTCCAATAGCACACACGATTGTGTCCAATAGCAATGACCATACTATCCTTAATTTGGTGACATGACACATATTTATATCTATATACAAATAAAATGGGATTAATTAAAGTTGACCACCTAGCAAAACACTTCCACAACCTTCTATCTTAATTTTTTCTTAAAAGCATATATAGAAAAAGCTTGATAATAATGATTCACATATCTGTTAATATATATTCAAATTACAAAATGCATGCATTTGAGCTTGGAATAATTTAATTGTATTCTTTCTCGAATATACATAGAGAAGTCCAAGGTCGTGATCGATTGTAATCTTTGACGGGAAAAAGCAGCTCTTATGGTACACTACATAATGGCATGTGGGGGCATCTATCACGTGCTGCTCATACCTATTACAGCTCCTCCTATACTTTACTGTCTGGATTCCATTTTCACTGCAAGAGAACTTTGATCACCTAGTCATTCGACACCAAGCAATCAATACTAAGAAAAGCAAAATTAGAGAGGAAAATTAGTGACCGAGAAAATAAAAAAGGAAATTAATGGTAGAAAAAATAAAATTCTTCACAAATTTTTTGATCGCAAAATTTATTGATGGAATTTTAGAGAGATTTTATGTTTTTCCTCACTAAATTTTCCTCATTAATTTTTGTTTTTTTAGTAGTGTATATTAGTCACAATTTCACAATCACCATCACCATTTCCATTTCCAGCTTCTCTTCTATGTTTTCTTTCTTTGCTCTAGAGCTGTCAAAACGGGGTTGCTCGTATTGGCCGACCCGAAATCCTGAATAAAACGTAGGGCTAGGGCCTAAAATTTTAGCCCAAATTGTTTCAGGACTTTTTAGCCGGCCCGTAAAAGCCCGTAGCCCATACGCCTGACAGCCTGCGTAGAGAAATTATAGCTCTCCTAAATCGTGTGTGGTTTGAAGTCTATAGTATAATACAGTATACCATACATATTACAAATTACTATATTACAGATTTGTAGCCCGAGAGATATATTATACATAGATTTGTTTGCATAGAAATTACAGCTCTAAGGAAATCTGTCATTAAAAACTCAATAATTAATTTGTGGTTTGAAGTCTATGGTACTACTTTTCTAGCATCCTTGAAATTGGTACTAAACGAGAATTTTCACTAAAATTTATATGATTTGTTTAAAAGAGGTTTCTTTTACGTGTAATTGAACGTCTGAAACATGTCTAATTGATTATGCAACTAATGTTCTCCCTGCTATTCAAAAAGCCTAATCAATAACATGTTAATAATAACATGAATTCTCCTTTTTCTGCAACTGTGTGTTTGTAAAGGATTTAAATAAATAAAAAAACAAGTAAGGCGAGCTGGCCCGTTAGCCCGGGAGCCCGTATAGGGCCGGGCTCGGGCCCTATTATTTTAGCATGTATTTAAACCGGACTTTTTAGCCCGGCCCTAAAAAGCCCGCTACCCGCTCGGCCCAGCCCGAAACGGGCTAGGTAACCCGTTTTGACAGCTCTACTTAGCTCCCCTTATATCATCTACAATTTGGGTCACCACCCGCACTGCACCAAGCTAAACAACACTCTCATTGTGTTGTCAATTTTTTTGGTGTCTAGTTATCGTTGAGATGTGACTAAAAAATGAAATTTGAAAAAGTGAAGAATCGTGACACGATTTGGCAACCGTGTCATGATTTCTGATGTCGAATGTGTGGTTGGTACCGGAGGCTAAACGTGACACGATTTGGGAAAACGTGACACAATTTTTGGCATGCTTGCCACGTTTTCAAGATAAGGTTGGTCGTACCTTGGGTCGTAAGCATCAACCGTGACACGATTTTGCCCGAATCTGAACACTATATATGCATTCTTTGACCCATTTGTTGGGTAAGCTTGGTGAATCTCATGGAAACCAAAGGAGAGAACTTTTAGGGTTTTAGATACTAAAGGTTGAGGGTCTTTGTGTGAGGTTCAAAGCTTCAAGATGTGAATCTTGGAGAACCAAAAGAGGGGCTCTTGGGAAAGGGTTGGTGACTTTTGGGGAAGATTCATGGGGTTGGGAACACACATGAGTGGAGAATCATTTGTGAGCAACTTGGGTGAGTCTTGTGAAACCAAAAGAGAAGATCCTTAGTGAAATCAAAGACTAAGGGTTGGTTCTCTTTTGGGGGTTAGATTCTAGAGTTGGGAAACAATTGTAAACACCTTGGTGAGTGAAAATCATTGAGTGTCTTGTTCATTGGTGGGATTGGGAAAATGGTTAGAAATTAGGGCTGTTCTTTGTGAGATTGTTGAAGCTAATTTCTTGTAACCCATTTGTATCTTTTTGTAAGAACTCATTGATAGTGGATTGGAGAGATCAATCTCTCCCCAGAGTATGTCAAGTTGGACCGAACTGGGTGAACATTTCTTGGTGTTGTCTATTTTTCTCTACTCTCTTTATCTTGTTTATTCTTTGGTTGGATTGTGGTTTTGCTATGCACCTGGTTTCTAGATTAGGTCTAGATTATTGTTGTTGCTTGTGGTTATTTTGGTTGTTGGTTGCCATTGATACTTGCTCCACGAATCTAAATTTCATTGATGTGAAGTTTGGAATTTTGACCGAATTCACAACAATTGGCGCCCACCGTGGGACAAGGGGAGAAGTTTGTCAAGTGTGCACCATGGGTACCAAAGGTTACATCTTGGAGGTGGAAACAAGCATGGTTCAATGGAAGTGTATGGAAGCATTGAAGCTTGAGACGGTGATGTTGGTCATTCTAAATTTTGCAGCAAGTTTTAGTTTTTTAATTTGATCCATGCTACTTGCTTTTCTAAATTGATCCATGTTTTTTTTAGTAAACTACTATTTCTCTTTCGAAATTTTGAATTATTTTTATAGACATGTTGAATATTTAATTTGAATGAGAGGCAAAATAATTATGAATTTTTAATGCTTGAAATTTCGTATTTAATTTAAATTTTGTTAAAAGAAATTAATTTTAGTGATAAAGATTGATATAATATTCTAAACATCTCTCTGATGATTCTTTCAAAAATAAGAAGGTTGTTATGCACGAGTTAACTTAAAATCGGGGATTGAAAATCGACATGGAAAAAATTTAGAGACCAAAATTTATTGAAAACTTTTAGGGGGCTAAAAACAAAATTTAATATTTTTATAGGAAAAAAGTTATTCAACCCTTGAAAATATAATCATATACACTTGAGAACTCATTTAATAATTTTTTTTAGATGTTGGCTTAGATAAGTTAAATACTTTTTTTTAAGGGAGTTAAATTCTTATTAGATACTAATACAAAAGTCTATTTTATAAGTCAATTTTAGGCACTCATTTGATAATACTATATTGTGGTTGCTTTTATAAATTCCAAGATCAATTGGACACAGTACAAAGTTGGTACTTTGATTTGAGAAGACAATTTTGTCCTTTCGCGATCCTAATATTTTTTAACAAATAAATTTTCCAATAAAAAAAGTTATTATTTCTTTCCAATCAAATGAAATAATCCCACAAATGTGATACTTTCTTCTTTTGTGATAAAGATAAAATTGACAGATGTATAATTTTTGACACAGGGAGAACAATCACAGCATATTCTCCAACTTTTTATAGTATAGGCTAAACAATGATTCCTTCTTTATTTTTCTTTTTAGGGATTATTTTCCTTATTTATATATAGAGATAGACATATTGAGATGGTAGATGGCTTAAACAATACACTCACAATTTCGGAAATTGTGACGCGTTTTATGCTAAAATGTGGAAAATTTACTTAGGAATGTATAACTTGTTTGGAGACATGGTTTCCACCATCTTTAAGTGGAAAGTGATTCAAAAACTCTAGCTGACATGACCATAAGAAAAATCAATATCAACGTCGCCTACCTTGGTGCGCCGTATACAAGAGCTCTTAAAGTTGAATTAGCAGGTGCATTTCAATCATACGTGGCAAAAAGGAAATAGGAGTGTTGATTTGGCTAGCCAATCTTAGTTTTTCTATTGACTCTTTTAACATTCATGTCATAGAGACACCTCCTAGTGAGGCCTTTGGTCTCCTTTTTGATGATATTTCCGGCGCTAGCGTGCCTAGAAACATTCATGTAACTTTGTAGTTCTTTTTCATTTTCTGGTCGTCGGCCCTCTTTTATTACCATAAAAAAAAAGAGACATATTCACGTAAATATAAGTTAAATAATAAACTTAAAAGTAAATTTTTAAGAGATACTTGAATTGTATCCTTCTATACTTTTATGTTTAACATACAATCTCTTTTCCTCTTATGCAAATCACAAATCATTTGAGGAAAAAATTACACTCTCCTATTCCTCTTATGCAAATCGCAAATCATATGAGGAAAAAATTACACTCTCATATCACGAGAGAAGTTTGAATTACATGTTCCCACTCTTATGTTAAAATCTACGCTTTATTTTATATATGGTATTGTGGGTTGATTTTAATGTAATCAAAATTTAAATGCATATATTTCTCATAGAAAAGGAAGTATATTTACTCTAGCTTTTTACTTCTCAAGAGAGAGAAGTATATATTTAACCTAAAATGTGAGAAAAGTGAAGAGTCTAATTTAAACTTCTCTTAAATTAAATTAGAAGAGTGTAATTTATTCTAAATTTAAATATAAAAATTACTTAAGCTCAAATCTCACTTTGTAGTTAAATCAATTTTTTTACTCTAAAGATAAATTCTGAACGGTAGATCTCATATCTCACCAAGTAAAAGACCTTTTTTTTTTATGAAAGATTCCTATTTTACGAAAGACAAAAACAAGTTAACAACACACTGAATTATTATTCTACTGGGAATATGATATATCTAGAAATTGACTCATGGAAGTACAAGGCCAAGTGCATGCTATTGCTATGCATTATTGCATATACAAATACAAACAAATAGATATTATAAGAGGAAAAAAATAACTAGATCAAGACGAGATTTTGAGGCTATATGTGCTGAGAAATGATATATTAACAACCATTTGGTTATCCAACATCGTATATCTATATTGTATAGATACTATATTATTTTTTAATTAGTTGTTTTTCTTTCTTATAGTCACATCAATAGTTATAATTGATGTATTTTTATATTAGTTGTTCAAAAGTTATTGATTTTTAGATGTTTATATATCATTGCTCATGTGTCCTTGCAGAAACAATGTCCTCATGACCTACAACATAATTAAAATCGCATATAGATATAGTTACAACTATCATTTGTTTGAATTCTTATTTTTAAATTGAATGATATCTTATGTTGGTCCAAACAAATCAACACCTCATGTGAACAACGACAATTAGAAGATAGAGAGAAACAAAAAGAATGGTAAGAGAGAAATGGGTGAAGATATTTTTTATGAAGAAGGATTATAAAATTGAGAAATGTAAAACTCTGAAGACATTCTTTTGGGACCAACGGAAGTTGCTGAGTTGGTGAGGCAGTTATAACTTGCAAGAGGAGTTGTGAAATGTCAGAAGTCTTTTGTGGCTGAAATTATAGGAAACATTAATTATTAATACAAATAGGACCATCTATGCAGTGGTAGCCTTCTTTTTTCAGTTGGTCCTGCTGCAATAGGAAAGGCAGTTACTTTCATACTCTGATTAAATGCACCTTCATAAGAACATGCTTGATAATGACCCTTTTTTAAATAAAAAAATTATTTTAAATTCTTTCATAAAAATATAACTTATTCAATTTTAAAATGAGTTAAATGGAATTTGTAATCATTTATGTTTGATTATCAAGCATCAATTTACCAACATACTCCACAAAATCATATATACTTATATGAAAGAGTAATAATACCTGAACACCGAGATGAATATCTTACATTTGATTAATTTAAAAGATTAAGTGAATTAAGGAGTCAAAGGTTCATGATCTACATCCTATCAAGAGAGAAAATAGTAACATTTGTCATTAAAAAATAATGATATACGAACACCTCTAATTTTTATATACTCATTTCACATCTCATTTTTTTCAATATCTTCAACTTCCTATTACATCACTAACATGTCACATCTTTTGCATGGTAGTCTTTATTTCTTTATCTCTCAAGGTGTCAAATGAGTTTTGGGTGTCTATCAAATATTTTCCTATTTAAAAAGAGAAAACTTTACTCTTAAAATAGACATGTATGCGTATTCTGCTCTAGAGGGTCACCTAGGGTCTCAACTTGTGGACATATTTTTAGAGACTACCGTGATCCATTTTTGGATGCATATTCTGCTCATATTGGTATTGCAACTTTCCTTCATCTTGTAACTTTTGCTGTTGAATTAGCTCATGCGAGAGGTTGGACAAATTTTCAGATGGAATATTCAACTCACTTTGGGATGGCACATTAAGTTGTAGAATTGTTTAGCTTTCATTAGATCTTTTTTGGTTTAGGATCTCATATTTATAGAGTGTAATGTTTGTGCGAATATATTAGTTAATGTTGGTTTTTTTTGTTGATGAGTTAGTCTGACGGTATCATTTGCCAAACCGTTCTAAAAAAGGCTTTTTAAGGATAGATTTGGCTTGCCTACTTATCATCATAAAGATGCTATAACATTTTTAATTATGCTTAAAAAAGAAGAATGAAGAAGAGTTTAATTAAGATATGAAATAATGAAGAAAAGAAAGAAAGAAGAAGTAAAAATGAAAGGATGAAGAAATTATGGAAGAGAGTGTGTCATATAAAGAAAAAATATAAAATTTTGAATTTAATAATAATGATAATAAAATTCCCGATGAAAATGTCTGAGGAACTTTCTGACTTCTGAGGAAAAAGTCCTTGGAAACACACTTAATCAAAATTTAAAATTTCCGTTTAGAAGTTTGAAATTCTAAAAATTCGCGTTTAACGTTCTGAGGAACTTTTCAAAGAAAATATCCTCAAAAATGTATTTTTTAAAACTATTTGATTTCCAAGAATAAATTTAAAATAAATTCGAGAATAGAATTTTTTTAAAAAATTAAAATAAAATTGCATGAAATAAATTAATATAAATTAGAAAATATGATAAAAATTAATATAAAATTATTTAATAACTATATTAATAAATTAAAAAGATAAAAAAATACAACAAAATTAAAATTAATACACAAATAAATTCATCTAAATCTATCATAATAAAATTAAAAGTAAATTATTCAAATTTCATCACAATAAAATAAAAACTATAGATATCCACATATTATTACAGACCACAATTAATTAGACCACAAGCACACCTGCATCGGAATCTGCCTTCTCCTCGAAAAAATATTTATATCAGGGGTCTTCATCAAGCGATGACTTGCGGGGTCTCTTTCTTCAATCCTCTAAGAAAACCGTCTGTTACAGAGAATATCCTACAACAACATATGTCGAGACTAATCCCTTAATTCTTGTTCCTATTGTAATTCCTCGAAAACTCACCTAAAAAAACATATGCAACAATCATATCGAATAGTTATGAAATGACATTCCGAGGACCAAATTCTTGCTAAATGCCTCAAAACCTAGTTCGAAAAGTGCAAAAGTTGCAACAATCATAAATTAGTGCATTCCAAGGACTTTTCGAGGAAAAAGTCCTCGAAAATGCTTTTTATTGTGAGGACTCAATTTTCCTCAAAAAATATTGATGGAAAATTCCATTTTTCTTGTAGTGAAAAGATGATCTACTATAAAGTCTTCGCTCACTGTGAGTGTTAGCATAGATTTTGTAGGAGCACAAAATATGTTTACATCGTAAAATATTATGTTAAATTTGTGTTTAAATTGATTCATTTGAACTTATTTTAAGGGGTTCAGCTAAACCCATTAACTTAAAAAACGCAAATATGTCCTATTTATTTTGCATTTTGAACGCACTTAATTTTATTTGCGCCACTAATCCAAGGGGCTTAAGATCTCAAAAGTTTGAATCTCCTATGCTATAGTTCTGTATTTGCCAATTTAAAAGCAAGTTCTGACATGTTCATAAAATATTTTGCTGTTTATTTGCATAAGCTTTTTGTGATAGTTTATGAAAACTTTTTATAGTTTTATATGAAAATAAAAGATTTTATTTATTTCACTTTTTGTTATAAAAATAATTTATGATAGATCCTTATATAAAACACTTATATGATATACGTTTAATTACATTGTAATTATAAGGTTGGTTTACAACCGCCACCATTCGTAATGTGAGACAATTTGTTTGGTGGTTTTCAGAACCATTATAGAAAGGGCTAACAACACATATATTTTCGACTGTTGTAAAACCGTTACAATGTTATACTTATGGCGGTCGGAACCGCCACAATTTTTTTTTTTGTAGCGTATGCATGTAACAAATTTGTTGTGGTTGCATGCAGTGGCGAAACTAGTACTAATTCATGAGGGGGCCAAATATATAGCAAAATAATACTTTTTAAGAATTAATATGTTAAATTAACTTGGAAGATAAAAAAAATACAATAATTTTATTCATATAAATGTAAATTAAAACAACACCAAAAGAATAAAAAGTTACAATAACTATTTAAAAATGTTGAGTTCAACAATGCTTCAAAGAGTCAAATATATATAGACGTCTCATTTGCAAAAAAAAAAAACTCATTGCTAACAAAACCATCATTATGGTTATTGAAGAGATTAGAAGTGTCAAAACTAGATGAAATAAATTTATTAGTTATTAGATATTCTTTCAACTTTCATGTTTCTATCAATTTTTGACAAATAAAATTATTTAGGATAGCTAATATATATTATCAGGGTGGCAAACTATAAAACATACATACTTATTAAAACAAAATAAAAAATTGGGGTAGCAAAAGCTACCCTATGCTACAACTATACACCCTCCGGTCACTATTATAAGTAAAAATATATATTTTAGATTCATTCAATCAATGATGTATATGGTATTTATTATAGACCACATACATCATTTAATGAACAAATCTAAAATATCAATTTTACTTATAATCTTAATTGGAGGGTGTATGCTACTGCTAACATCTGCCATTGGTTACATGGTAGTTTATACACAACCTTTGAAATTCTAATTTAAAGAAGAAATTTTATTTTAAAAATTATGTATTCAACATATTAAAATTTTAATAATTAAATTTTACCACATATTAAACTTATTTTTTATTTCCCTTTCTTGACTTTTAACAAGTTCCTAACAACAATTAGTAACATGACCCACATAATAAAAATAATTTTGAAACTCCTGTAAATTTTTTAATATTTTATTATGGTAAAAGCTATAATTGAATCTAGCTTTAATGGACTTTGACACACTTCATCTCCGATCGCTATTATAAACAATATTTTTTTACAATGATATTCAGTGAAAAAGTCCACTCAACTATCGACATTAAATATATTTCAATAAATTAAAAAGGTATTTTTGAAATATGTCTTACTAACGAATGCTCACGAGACATGTTTAAAGGTTCAAAATTAAGATTTTTTTTTTTTAAAAAGTCAAATATTTTTTTGAAGAAGCCAAATTAGTCCACTTAAATTGACACCAAGGAGAATCGAACCTAACACCTCGAGGAGGAGCAAAAAGTCAAATATTTTACTCCAATGCATTGAATACACAATTTTTCACTAAAAGTTATATTTTAAAATCCTTGAAGAGTGTTTCAAAGACATTCCTTAGCATTTTCCCTTTTGTCTTTTACTAACCAAAAATTGGATTTTTTTATTTTTGGTTATATAATTAAAAGTTACACTAACAATTGTTTTAGAACATTAGTTTAGAAGTCAAAAATAAATGAATTATAAATTTGATATTGAAAACTTAATTTTTTAAGTTTCATCATGTTAAATACACCGTTTTCAAAATAAACTTTCATTTTTCATTTTTAAGCTTATTAAAAAATGCCTTTAGAGCATATGTTAGGTTTTTTTTTCTTTCTTTTATATAATTATTAAGGGAGAGGGAATAGGTATGGGAAGAAACAGACCAAGAAACAAAAGTGCAGAAGAGAAAAGTAACTAACCACCTTGCTTTCATTCAATTCAATGACATGATCAAACAAATATCTCTCACAGGGTACATACTACACAAAACCTCCGTAAGGAAACCTTTATACAATTTTCAACCCATGATTTAATCACGAGTAAAAAGTTAGAGCTACATAATAATACACGTAAAAAAAAACCACTAAAAATAAATAGGTTGTTGAAACATGCAAGCCTCATCATCACCCACTCCCAAAAATAAAAAGAATAAGATGTAAAAATATTACATCCACAAGAAAATGAATGAGAACCAAACCTAAATAGCTATGATAAAAATGGAGAATGAAAAAAAGTGAAGCAAAAACTATTTACTTCATCTTTGGTGATCATATAGATCTTCTCCAAATAATCACAACCATTTATATATGTCATTCTCTTTCATCTAATCATTGATGTTAGAGATTGAAAAACAACTTCTTGACAAGGAATAGTGAGGCCCATATCATGATCAAAGCCAAATTCTTCTTCAGCTTGACGAAGTAGTGATTGAAACTCAGGGTGAGTTAAAAAAGATATTGGAACAATATATCTACTACGGTTTTCACCAACGTAGACCGGAAAATGACCTTTTGGAACATCCATAGGTAGTTCATTATCATCATACTCGTTTTTCTTTCCTAAGCTTGAACATCTTTTGAGGATTTGTTTCAAAACTGCATTTTGAGGTAGTTTGTTGGAGTATTTCTTGATAATGGCCATTGTTTAGTAAAAAATGAGATTGAGAAGAAGTAGTGGTGAATATGGTGATGTAGAATGTTGTGTGGAGAGTGGTGATGATGAAGTATATTTGGGGGTGTATTTATGGAGAGTTTTTGGGAAGATAGAATAGAGGGACCATGTGGAGTGTGGGGACAATGGAAAAGACAGACCACGGGTGTATTGGGGTTAGTGTATTGTGAGTACAAAGGACATGGTGGGACCCAGTACCATTGGCTATACTACTCTTTGTTTCTCTTCTTCATGCCAACATGGACCCATTCTCAAGTA
>Ga0315915_1004305_pt1 | contig 18016 bp, 11 predicted proteins | sample MpolbnodulesMG_FD_207738 | JGI IMG/M metagenome (GOLD analysis project Ga0315915, IMG submission 207738) | Medicago polymorpha root nodule microbial communities from Los Angeles, California, United States - branched nodules | ecosystem: Host-associated > Plants > Roots > Nodule | place: USA...
AAGTCTACATTCAGAGACTAAATTGACTAACAGAGTCTGCATTTAGGGACTAAATTGACTAACAAAGTCTACATTCAGGGACTATTTTGCAATTTATCTGCATTCAGGGACCAAAATGACGACTCATTTCCTATTCAGGGACTAAAGTGACTAATCTCCCGGTAAATTAAAAATGGGTACGGTTCGATACATGCTAGTATCAAATTTTAACCAAAGCCTTCTTAATCGGATTTTATATATCTCCAGACCAAATTACAAATCAAGGGTACTCCCTCCGTCTCACAATATTAGTCGTTTAAGGTTTGCGCACGATTATTAAGAAAATGATTAATTTTGTTGATTTCAATGGTAAAATTAATTGCATTTACTAAAACACCCTTATTAATTGTAGTTAGTGGAGTAATTAAGTTGGATGAAATTCAATAAATAAGGGTATAATAATGGACAAAAAATGTTGCATTGGTATTGTAAAGTGACAATTATTTTGAGAAAAAGAAAAAAATGCTAAAGAGACAATAATTGTGAGACGGAGGGAGTAGCTTTTTTGGGTGGTGTCCGAGGTTCGAACCTCAGACCTTGCATATTTTGTGCATTGTCCTTACCCACTGAGCTAAGCTCACGAGACCAAATCAAGGGTAGCTTTTCACCATTGAAGAGAGTTAAAACAAAAAAAAAAATTTACCATCACAATTAAGTGAAGAAAATCATAAATCACATCACATGGTTAAAAAAAATCAATATCATAAAATAATACATAAAAAGAAAAAAAGAACCTCCTAGATCCAACCCACAATATTCAAACACAATTTTCATTTTGATCTAATCGTATTTGTTTTTTGTTTGACGTGTAATTTTTCACTGAGATCCAAAAATTGTGTTTGGGAAGATGGAGAAATCAAAATCAACAACTAAAAAGGTTAGCAATCACATACCTGATGATTGTACATTCTCCATTTGATTCGATTTAAATGTGTAAATCATGATCTCTCTTATTTCAAAACCCTTATTTCATGAACATGTATCGCGTCAATTTTGCATCTAATAAAAACTACTCTTATGTGGATTATTCATGTCTTGCCTTATATTCAGGGGCGGCGCTGCATCGGTGTTAGGGTATGCAGCTGCACACCCTCAATTTTCCAAATTTCTACTAATTATTCCATGTTTTTAAATTTTGCACACCCTGAAATTTGACCATTGCACCAGCTGCACCAAATAATTTGACCATTGCACCAGCTGCACCAAATAATTTGACCATTGCACCAAATAGAAGCAAAAACATGTCATAACTTGGTAGAATATAGTATATATTCTAAAAAAAAATTAACGCTTTAGAGTATATTTTTATTTTTTACTTTTTAAGAATATATAACTTTGGCTATTGAAGGTATTTTCCTTTTCTTTTAACGGAAAAGTTGAATAATTTTATAGATGATAGATATGAGTACAAATGATACTAAACTCACCAGGTGTGAAACAAACCAAAATAAACAATTGCCTATATATTCGTATAATCTAAAAGATTGACAAACCACCCGTAAAAAAGATATTGAAATCCCTTTTTTTATGTATGAACCATTGCTAAGAGTTATTTTTACTTGAATTTATCACCTCCTTAACTTTGGGAAATACATAAGAGGAATTAAGGTCATTATACGCCCTCCATATGCTCCACATTGTTGCGTGTCAAATTAGAAGCATCCCCTTAGCTTTTTTTCTTTTGACTAAGATAGAAGCAACAACTTTCTAGCAAGAAAAAAAGGTCCCGCGACAAGACCATATACACTTATAATTATGGAGAATCAATGTTTTATGCGCTTATAAAAAATAGCTATTTGTTTTGGTATTAAGTGACAATATTATAATTTCATACTTGAAATATATGGTAACATACTAAGAAAAAAGTACTACACTAAAACTTTTGTCTCCTATAAGTATTATTAATGTTTTTATTTTTTATTTATATATCACAATAATTTTCTGCACCCCCTAACCTAGGGTTCTGGATCCGCCACTGCTTATATTCACTTGAGACAGATGAACGACGTGATGCAATGTTTTTTCTCTTTTTGGGGAGAAATTCGAGAATAAGGTCAAATTAGATTGGCCACCTCCAATTCAAGATAATGATCAAAGTTTATATATATTGGATTCTGTTGTTGATGGCACTATTTGTTTCTACCAAGGTTTGATGATACCGAAAATTACAATTTGGAACGTAACTACCAAGGAATTCAAGGTCCTTCCTCCTAGTTCTGTCGAGTCCCTGCCACCTTCTTATGACAGGGCTGTGTTTTCACTTCATGGAGTTGGCTATGACCATGTTAGAAATGGACCTTAAGGTAATTCGACATGCAGCCCATATTATGCCTCTAACTGAATTTCGAAGGTTAAATCCCACCACACGACTCAATGTGGGAGGTATACAGCTTAAGAAGTAACTCATGGGAGAAACTTGATGTAGATATACCTACCGGCTATCATCATTCAGGCATCGGAATACACACAAATGGAGTGTGTCATTGGTGGGATGGATTTGATGATTGCATGGTCTCATTTGATTTGACCAGCGACATATTCTTTAGAACACCCCTACCCTCATACAAGCATGATAATTTTGGTTTTGTATTGGTGGATAGACGATTGGTGACATTAAATGGATCAGTTGCTTTTATCTCAAGCTATGAAAATAAGTCAACAAGTGCTCACATATCAATTTTAGGTGAACTCAGTGTAAAGGAATCATGGACTAAACTCTTTGTTGTTAGACCATTAGATTGTGTTGACTATCCTATTGGAGGGGGGAATAAAGGTGATATATGTCAAATGATGGAGAACTGGTTCGGTTTGATTTGAGTAAACAAATGATTGAGAATTATTGCATTCAAGATTTATTTTGTATTACGATAATCCTTCATAAGGAAGCCTTTCTTCCGGTCGGAGGAATAAAACATGAACGACACTGATTATCAAAATTTTACCACGTATACAAAGTGGCTTGTCGGTTGAGTGTTCCTGCTGTTGTATCGCTGTCATGGTGTGATGGCCTGGTGTGTCGAAATCCTTCCATGTTGAAGATTACTCGTTTCATTTTAGTCCTAGACAGTATGGACCCTTGTTTTGATTTCTCTCTCTAACAGAGGGATGTACTTATGGCATTTACGTTCTGTAAAGACTATGTAAGGAAGTCCAACCTTCGAGCAAATGGTAGGGTGAGATGAGATATCTGCAAACCTTCATAGAATGTGGTAGAGTGTCTTACTATTTTTTTTTGCAACTTCAAAAAGTTGATTTGGCTATGTCTTTGGCATAAAGTTTCTTCTAATGTGCTAATGGTTCATATATTTATTATCATGCTCTATAGTTCTATAGTTTTTTCATATATTTATTATCATGCTTGCTAATCGTTCTATTCTGTAGTTGGGATTTATATATAGTTTTTCATCACATTAGCATCAATTGATAACACTGGATGCAACTAATGTAGGATGGACAGGTTTAGAATATTGAGCATGCTGGAAGACTAGAGAAAAACTACTAGCTTAAAAATGATGACAGAATACAACAAATCAAGGATACGAGAAAATGAGGTTTTCATTAAGTGACTCGAGAAAATTTTCTGGAAGAAGAGGCTTCATGTTCTAGCTTGAGTTCTTTGGTAGTGATATCATATCAACACAAATATTTCAGAAGAAAACATAATCATTGGAACGAATAATAAAAAACAGAAATAGTTCTAATATATTAGTACATTCGAGCGTGCTGAAAGACAGCAAGAGCATATTAATTGAAGGATTTGGCATAACTTCTATAACTTTAGAAGCAATGAATCTTCTATCCTAATTGAATTCACTTAGACAAGTAATCGACGATAATGGTTATTAACAGCTAAAAATATACATACACAATCCAGCTTCGAAACAAGGGCATAAGCTCGAGCAACACCAACGTCAGGAACACATGGAAGGAAATCACATCCAGCTAAAACACACATGTCTGGGAGGAGGAAAAATCGATTTTTCAACCGTCTACTGTGAACGAGTGTTGTGTTTTAAAGTTCTGCAGCATTCTAATTTTCATACTTTCAAAAGCACAAATGCATTCAACAAACTACTTGTGAAAAGCTTCATATCTATATTCAGCAGAGGAAACCTTTTCTAATTCTATTCATTCACCATTCCCCTCACGATCCATCTTATAAATAACTTGTTCAAAACAAAAGCGATTTAGAATCCAAAACACATGTGACTCCAATGAAATTGAATGTTAACGTAGTAAACCTCGACGCACAAAATCATAGCTTCGGAGATCATACAGCTGGACAACCATTTACTATCATATCACTATCTTCTGTGATCACTACTGCAACACCGCACTTTTTGGCTTAGTGGTTTGACACTGAGCATCTGCTTCATATGGGATCAAGTTCTAACCAAAGGATTCTTAATCGGATTTTATATATCTCTAGACCAAATTACAAATCAGGGATGCTTTTCACCCTAGAAGAGAGTTGAAACAAAAAAATTACTATCATAATTATGTGAAGAAAGTTAGAAATCACATGGTTAAAAAACCCATAAATATCATTAAAAAAAAAAAAAATTATACTCACTCCGTCCTTTATTATAAGTCCTCTGACTAATTTCATACATATTAAAAAGTTAATAATTTAGTTAATGTGTGAATTTTACTAAATTGTTTGTATTGTTAATTTGATTTTTCATATTCCAATGCAAGTTAGTAAGGTATGTTTAGGAAAAAATAAAAATTGCATCTAGTAATTTGTATAGGGATTTTTATAGTTAACGACAAGATTTTTTTTAAGGGGCTTATAATCAAGGACAGAGAAAGTATAAAAAGAAAAAAGGAACCTCACTTAGATCCAACCTACAATATTCAAACAGGGATAATCATTTTGATCTCATCGTAATTCTTAAATTGTTTTTGGCGAGCAATTTTTCACTTAGATCCAAAATTGTGTTTTGGAAGATGGAGAAATCAAATTTTACAACTAAAATTGCCTCTTATATCTTTGTTTCGTTAAGATAGATGTGCACACAAATCATAGTCTCTCTTATTTGAAAACCTTATTTCATGAATATGTACAACATCAATTTTACATCTAATAATAACTCCTCTTATGTGGATGATTCATGTCTCACCTTAGAGTTAGTTGAGCTAGATGAAGAACATGATGCATTTGGGAAATGTTCTATGAACACCCTTTTTTACCATTCTTTTGATCATTCTCTTGAATTGGAGGCATTTAAGAATCATCCATTAAACCATGTGGTTACAAAAACTTTACTAGCATGTTATTAACTGAAACTTGGAAATTTGAAGCTTTTAATCCAAGGGATAAGCACTTTAGCTTTTAACCAAAGCATCGTAGTCGAGCAAAGCAACTTTTATTAGGTAACAGTAGAATAAGATTAAGCATGATTGAAACAGAGAATGCAAGACTGTGTTTCAAAAACAAGACAGAATGAAAAAACTTACATTCCTATAACATATATATTTAACAGAACAGATAATATTGTTCAATTTATTTAAAAAATGACCGCAAAGTAAAGCCATGGTGTGTTCATTATCTTGTCAAGTTCAAGCTCCCAAAAATACCTTATTTTTTACATAAAATTGGAGGCATTGGGTAAAGGAAATATCATTCTTACAAATAAGAAAAAAAGTGCATATAGGAAAATACCCTAATAATCCTTATAGCATCACCGGCATAAACATAATCAATCATTTATGTGTCCAATAGGAAGAGAACTTTCCTCGTAATCGACAATCTGGCAACAATCGAAATCCCCTTTAAGACCAAGCTCATCAATCACTTGGGTACTTAAATTATACCTAACTAGTTCGCCATCTTCTCTTTTGAAGAATAAATCACCATTCTTTCCCTCCCCAATAGGATGCTCAATGCAAGGTAAAGGCCCAATAATGAAGAGTTTAGTCCAAGACTCCTTCACACCGAGTTCACCTAAAATAGATATGTCAAAAGTAGTCATTTCTACATAGTTTGAGATCAAAGCAATGTGGTCATTTAATACCATCAAGTATCTCAACAAAAATGCAGAATCAAAACTATCATTCATATACAAGGGCAGGGGTGTTGTACAAAACACCTCATTGCATAAGTCAAATGACACCAAATATCCTTTATGCTCTAATTCATCTTGATACCAATGACATACTCCTTTCATGTACACATAGACACCTACCCAACCGTGATGAGCACGAGGTAGATCCAGATCAAGTTTTCTCCAAGAGTTGCTTCTTAGGTTGTATATCTCCCACACGTCGTCACGTAACAGCCTGATTGGCTCACCTTCTATATCATCTTCAAAATCATCACGTACATCTAGATATTCTACGTATCGAATGACCTTGTAGTCATCTCTAACATGATCATAACCAAATCCATGAACATAATAATAGTCTTCCTCATAAAGTACAGGTAACTCAGTAGGGCTGGGAGGAAGGACCTTGTATTCCTCGGTAGTTGGGTTCCATAATACAACAACAGGATCTCGCCATTGATAGAGACAAACAATGCCGTTAATAATTGGACCTAAAATATGAATAGCTTTGTTATCCTCTTGATATGGAGGTGGCCAATCTAATTTGACCTTATTCTCAAACCTCTCACCAAAAAGCAAATATAACACATGATGAACCATCCTCCTCATAAGTACTGGATATGAACCATCATCCTCATAAGTACTGGATATGAAATAATTGCGGTACATGTTCATGAAATTAAGATTTTCAAATAAGCGAGCCCATGATTTACGTACACAACTAAACCTTTTCAAAGATTTAAGAGGCAATTTGGACAGAATGAGAAATGCAAGATCATCATGAATATGATTGCTAACCTTTTTAGCTGTAACAGAATCCGTTGATTTCATCATCTTCTCAGAAAATAGGTTTACTCGTGAAGCTAGTAGCAATTGTTGTGAAATTGAAGTGTTTGTTGATTTCTTGTTTTCGTTTTACTCTAATTATATAGAAAAACTTCTTTAGAAAAATGTCTATATATTTTCTTGTGGATATTGTTAACTTGTGTCCTAAGGCCACAAGATAAGAAACTAAATAAAAAAATTAACATTGAGAATTGTGCATTCATAACCTTAAAATTTTAAAAACTTATCTTTTCAATACAATATTTATTGTTTTATTCTATTTTAAAATATTTATCTTGTGCCTTAAAAGTACAGGTTAGCATTTTCCTTTTCTTTTTAATCATAGAAAGAAAGTTATATTTTGTTGGTAAAACGAAAAGAAAAAACTTATATAGAAAAATTAAATTCATTATTAACTTTTGAGGCAATTAGTAATTAAGTTTTCTTTTGACTTCTTATAAAAAAAATTAAATTCTTTTGACTTTTTTTTTTAAGAAAAATTAAATTCTTTTGACTGATTATTACTTTTTATACTAGCTTTTGACTGATTATTATATACTAACTACTATCTATATCTATAATGTAGTATCTTGAATTTTGTTGACATGATGTTATTTTTTAAGGCTAAATTTATGTTTTGCTGCTTAAGTTAATTTGAGATTTTCTCTTGGTCCTTGAATATTTTTTTTCCTTTTGATCCCACGTCACAAATATTATACGATTTTGTCTCTTGAGGTGTTTACGCTTTATTTTGTTCCCTTAAGTTATGAACATTGTGGTGTTTTAAGTTATTAATATTAAGATATTTTTCCCTTTTAAGAGGGATAAAATTGTCTTAAGTTTGTAACTTAAAAGATTAAATCATCTAATATTTGTAAGTTAAATGACCAACATGAAACCAAAAAAATTAAAGGACAAAAGTGTCTAACATTTGTGATAAGGGATCAAAATGAAACCAAAAAAAACTTAGGTAATCAAATGGAAACTTAAAATGAACCAAAATGACAAATTTAACTTAGCCTTACTTTATTTTGTTCTACAATTGATTATTCTTTTTACAAAACCTAAATTGATACTCTCTTTGTTTCAAAATACTTGTCATTTTGTAGAATAATTTTGTTTCACTTTAATTGTCACTTTCGAGTTTCAATGCAGCATTAATTATTATTTTGTCAAGAATTACCCTTACCTATTTGTTGTAAAGAGAGAAATAATAGAATGAAATAATAAATGGTTAAGTGCATTATAGAAAAAACAGAAAGAATTTCATCAAAAATAACAAAAATTATTTGATTTCTTGGCATGTGTAAATTCTTCAAAAGTGACAAGTATTGTGAAATGGATGGAGTAAGTGATGTAATTTGGATTTTAACTTTGTATATGTAGTTGTTTGCATGGAAAATTTTCCTTTCAACAAATGAACTCAAACGATCAACCTAGGATTCAAGTTAGATTCTCAAGGAGTTCTTTAGTTGATAATTTATAGACAACAAGTTCGAATTGAGATGCAAGAGATGTGTGATTAAAAAAACAAAAAAAAATGTAAATCTAAAAGGTGAACAAGGTAGGAAATAAAGATAAAAATGATGATATTATTATAAATAAAAGTTAGTTACATATCATATGAGAATAGACTTCTTATATGAGAATGATAAGAATGAATCTTAATCATTGGATTAAAATGGATGGATGGGATTAAGAGACTCTTTTTAAACAACAGATGTGCATCTCCTTATTCTATCATCTCTCAACACTCATTGCTCATCTTCTCAAACTCACATTCTAATGTGATTCGATCTCCTAAGTAAAACTCAACTCATATTTTCTAATTAATGATTATCTCTATCTTGGATAGTAACATAATTATATAGTTTTTTTATAAGCAAAGAAGTACAGAAGGGCATCAAGAGGCTACATAAACTCTAATCTCCATCCTCTGCCACCTACTATATATATATATATATTATTAAAAAAGGAGAAAATAATATGTACAAGAGGGGGACTAAGCCAACACCTTCTGAGAAAAAAACCGAACAACCAAATACTAAGGAAACCTTAATTAGGAAGGGCTAGGAGGTGGACCCATATAATGGGTTCGATATCTGGCAGCCTTAATAATTTTCTTCCTTTGACATTTAGTAAGGTAAGGTGTGAAAGGAACACATGCATCTTTACCCACAATCACTAAATGCTCAACAAGGTCAAGTTCACGTCACACTTTATGATCAAATTTGTCATGCGAAGATTGCTGTTGAATTGAAACCGCCTCAATATCCAAGGCATTATTCGCGAGGGGGTGGCCTAAACACTTCATCTGTCACATTTTCAAGAGGCATACAAAAAAAAAGTGTCATATTTACCCTGAATGGTGAACTGCTCGGAAGTAGTGGTAACAGAACAGATAATATTGTTCAATTTATTAAAAAATGACCTCAAAGTAAAGCCATGGTGTGTTCATTATCTTGTCAAGTTCAAGCTCCCAAATATACCTTATTTTTTACATAAAATTGAAGGCATTGAGTAAAGGAAATATCATTCTTACAAATAAGAAAAAAAGTGCATATAGTAAAAAAAAAAAACTAATAATCCTTATAGCCTTACTGGCATAAACATAATCAATCATTTATTTTTCCAATAGGAAGAGAGCTTTCCTTGTAATTGACAATCCGACAACAACCGAATTCCCCTTTAAGACCAAGCTCATCAATCTCTTGGGTGCTAGTTCGCCATCTTTTCTTTTGAAGAATAAGTCACCATTCTTTCCATCCCCGATAGGATGCTCAATGCAAGGTAAAGGCCCAATAACAAAGAGTTTAGTCCAAGACTCCTTCACACCAAGTTCACCCAAAATAGATATGTGGAAAGTAGTCATTTCTACATAGTTTGAGATCAAAGCAATGTGGTCATTTAATACCATCAAGTATCTCAACAAAAATACAGAATCAAAACTATTATTCATATACAAGGGCAAGGGTGTTGTACAAAACACCTCATTGCTTAAGGCAAATGACACCAAATATCCTTTATGCTCAAATTCATCTTGATACCAATGACATACTCCGTTCATGTACACATAGACACCTACCCAAACGTGATGAGCACGAGGCAGATCCAGATCAAGTTTTCTCCTAGAGTTGCTTCTTAGGTTGTATATCTCCCACACATCGTCACGTAACAGCCTGATTGACTCACCTTCCATATCATCTTCAAAATCACCATGTACATCTAGATAAGATATGTATCGAATGACCTTGTAGTCATCTCTAACATGGTCATAACCAAATCCATGAACATAATAACAGTCTTCCTCATAAAGTACATGTGATTCGGTAGGGCTGGAAGGAAGGACCTTGTATTCCTCAGTAGATGGGTTCCATAATACAATAACAGGTTCTCGCCCTTGATAGAGACAAACAATACCGTTAATAGTCGGACCTAAAATATGAATAGCTTTGTTATCCTCTTGATATGGAGGTGGCCAATCTAATTTGACCTTATTCTCAAACCTCTCACCAAAAAGTAAATATAACACTTGATGAAGGTTTGGAAAATATAGCAGAGTATGTTGTAGGAGGAGACATGAACCATCCTCCTCGTAAGTATGATGTGAAATCCGTAAGTGTACGGTTCTATCGAAGTAGTAAAATATCGATCCACAAAGAGTTATTGTAATTATTGATTTTCTTTTTAATTATGGTTGCTGAAAAAATTAAAGTTTAGAAATTTAACAGATTGTTGATATAAAACTCAGATTATAAAAAGTGTCTCGGGATTATTGGTTCGTCGTAACGACAAATCACTCACAATCCAAACCTATATTTTCATCTTACGTTAAATTCATTTTCTAAAGATAAGTTTCTCTAATGTATTTCATTTTTCCTTTCGGAATCCATGAATGTATTTCAATTGCAATCACGCCTATTCTGATGGTCAATTGTTATTGAAATCCTTTAAAAACGAAACTTTATAATCTCAAGGTTTATAAAACTATTCTCATGTTTTACTCGCCTTGTCTAATCTCACTTGTTTTAATACTAATCTTCATCTTTTGATCCTTCGATTAGTATTTGAAATATGATTTCAAATGGTGAGATTAGATTAGAAAATAGATTTAAATAAGATTAAGTTCTAGGCTTGGTTTGATAGGATTTTAGTCATTAGACTCATCCAACAATCCGAAGACATAGAGATCTACTCACTCATGTTCATCGTAGATGATGAAATTAAAATTAAAACAATGGAATATAAAGACATAGAAATAAATTTGCTGAATGTAAAATTGCAAAATTGTAAAGAACAAGAGAATGAAAATGCAGAAAAGTGAAACTTAAAATAAAAATTCTAACTTTGATTCAATGGAAAATAGTTGTCACAAATATTCCAAGATAATTTTACAAGTTTGATGTATGCCCAATATATAGCAAAACTATCCTATAATCTGAGACAATGTGTTAATCACACATTACTAGGCAATAAATGGGCATTAAAATGAGTTTTAATACAGCAATTGGGCCTTCAGAGTCAACGCGCACTGTGAAATGGTGTGCACGACCGTGCCTAGTAAAGCAGAACAGCAACATTGGAGAATGGGGGTTGTGCACCATCGTGCGTGGGTTGGCATGGACTGTGCATGGCGTTCGACATTGTGGTGCACGGTCACTTTGGAAGAGGCGCACGGTTTGTGCAATGGTGTGCACGACCGTGTGCGATTAAATGGCAAGAAAATCCCCTTTTTTTCCTTCTCAATCATGCTTCTTAATCCCTTATTTTGCTCAAAGACTTGATCTTGTATCATTTTTTTTATCCTAAAATCAAAACAAACAATTTAAAGTAAAATATTTCTAAAAATAAACTAAAGCACATAAAATTCTATTAAAATAAGCACTTAAAAACCATATAAATTACGACTTATCAAAGTACTGAATATGAAATAACTGTGGTACATGTTCATGAAACTAGGATTTTCAAATAAGCAAGACCATGATTTACATACGCAACTAAACCGCTTCAAAGATTTAAGAGGCAATTTGGACATAATGGAAAATGCAAGATCATCATGAATATGATTGCTAACCTTTTCAGCTGTAACAGAATCCGTTGATTTCATTATCTTCGCTGAAAATGGGTTTACTCGTGAAGCTAGTAGCAATTATTGTAAAATTGAAGTGTTTGTTGATTTCTTGTTTTCGTTTTACTTAGTTATATAGAAAAACATGCTTAAAAAAATAGCTATATGTTTTCGTTTTAATCATAGAAAGAAAGATATATTTTGTTTGTAAAACGAAAAGAAAAAAAAAAGTATATAGAAAAATTAAATTCATTATTAACTTTTTGAGGCAATTAGTAATTAAAGTTTTCTTTTGACTTTTTATAAAAAATTAAATTCTTTTGACTTATTTTTTAAGAAAAATTAAATTATTTTGACTGATTATAACTTTTATTACACTAACTTTTGACTAAGTATTAATTACTATCTATAATGTGGTATCTTGACTTTTCTTGACATGATATTATTTATTTTTTTAGTCTAAATTTATATTTTGCTCCTTATGTTAATTTTAGGTTTTCTTTTGGTTCTTTGAGTTTTTTTGTTTCATTTTGATCTCATAAGTCATAAATATTATACAATTTTGTCTCTTGAGGTGTTTACATTTTATTTTGGTCCCTTAAGTTATAAACATTGTGGTCACTTTAAGTTACAAATCATCTAATATTTGTATGTTAAATGACCAACATGAAAAAGAGAAAGAAAAAAAAGGACAAAATTGTCTAACATTTATAATAAGGGATCAAAATGAAACGAAAAAAAAAACTTAAGTAATCAAATCGAAACTTAAAATTAGCCTAAATGACCAAAATTAACTTAGCCTTACTTTATTTTGTTGTACAATTGATTATTTTTTTTGGCAAAACCTAAATTGATATTCCCTTTCTTTCATAATACTTGTCGTTTTGAAGAATAATTTTATTTCACTTTAATTGTCACTTTCAAGTTTCAATGCAACATTAATTATTATTTTGTCAATATTACTCTTACATATTTGTTTTAGAGAGAGAAATAATAGAATGAAATAATAAATAGTTAAATGTATTATAAAAAAAAGACACATAGAATTTCATAAAAACTAATAAAATTTATTTGATTTCTTGGTATGTGTAAATTCTTCAAGAGCGACAAGTATTGTGAAATGGAGGGAGTAAGTGATGTAATATGGATTTTAACTTTGTATACGTAGTTGTTTGCGTGGAAAATTTTCCTTCCAACAAATAAACTCAAACGATCAACCTAGGATTCAAGTTAGATTTTCAAGGGGTTCTTTAGTTGATAATTTATAGACACATACTAAGCGATTAATGTGTATGACACATGTCAATGAGCGATTGATGTGTATGGCACATGTCAATGACAACCATTTAATGATTATAAATTTGAAGGATGGTTGTCATATTCCTCCCACTTGCCCGCTATGGAGACAACATGCTCGTGATGATGCCTTAAGATGGCCTGATAGATATATCAGTCGAATGGTCGACTATAATGAACTAAGCTGGGAGGCAGGTGTTGAAGTCATTTTGGATGACCAAGATTTGTACATTATTAAAAATCTTGATCTAGAAGAAAAGGTTGTTGCTGGGAAGAAGGATGGAGGTGTGAAGATTGAAAAGGAAGATAGCTTTAATCTTGATGATATTGACATAGATCTTGGGGCAGTTTAGATTAAATGTATATCATCATTTTTTGAGGAAATGTATATCATTTGTTGAAATGTATATCATTAGGTAAAATGTGTAATGATATAAATTTAACTTTTTTTTGGTATAATGATTTATTGGTACAATTTTATCATAATTGTCTTTTACTTAATTTTATCTTCAAAAAAGTATGATTTCACAAAAACATGAAGTTCTGTCCAGTACTATCTATATTGTGGCAGTTCAGATTATACAATCTGAATAGGTTCGAAATATATTTTTCAAAGGGTATTTTCGAAATAAAATAGGGCGCGCGAGTAACCAATTGGGTGGGAAAAGTAATAGTCGCTTAAAAATCCACAAGATTAAAAGGCTCACATTCATGCAAGTCCACAAATAAAAATAATCAAAAGCCCCCAAGCCCCAAAATTTCCATAAACACTTTTGTTTTAAAGATTTATTTGAAAAACAAATTCTAAAAAAAACAAAAAAACTGGTCAACCTCATGGTCAACGTTGGGACACCGGTCAACTGAGGAGGTCAACGACGGAGCTCCGATGCCAGCGGTGAAGCACGACTGCGAACTGGCAAAAATCCGATGAAAAAACGATGGTTCACGGCGACCGATGCGGCGGACCTCCGACGACGATGTGACGGTGGTTGGCCAGTAGTGGCATTCTGTTGGTGGCTGATGTCTGTCTTTTTTTGTTTTTTTTTTTATATAATTATGATTAGGGGCTTTGAGGCCCCACAAATAAATAGAGTATTTAGTGTGCTGGGTCCAGAAAAAATTGTTGAATTAAAGGGTTTAAATTTAGTGGGTTTATTAGGGACTTTTTAAATGGGGTTTTGATATTTGGGGTTCTATTCAAACCAAAACATTCTTAATTGGATTTTATATTTCTCTAGACCAGATTACAAATCAGGGGTGCTTTTCACCCTAGAAGAGGTTAAAACCAAAATATTATGTTCACATTAAACCTAAGAAAATCAGAAACCACATGGTTAAAAATACCTATAAATATCATTAAAAAGTATATATATATAAGAACCTCACTTTGATCCAACCTACAATATTCAAACACGAATATTCATTTTGAATTTTGATCTCATTGTAATTTTTAAATTGTGTTTGGCGCGCAATCATATACATGATGATCAAACATTCTCCATTCTATCAAAATTGTCTCGTAAATCTTTGGTTTGATTTAGATGTGTACGTAATTCATGGTCTCTCGTCTTTAAAAACTCTTATTTCATGAACATGTATCACATCAATTTTGCATCTAATAAAAATTACTCTTATGTGGATGATTCATGTCTCACCTTAGATTCACTTGAGACAGATGAACAACGTGATGCAATGTTTTCTCTTTCTGGTAAGAAATTCGAGAATAAGGTCAAATTTGATTGGCCACCTCCAATTCAAGAAAATGATCAAGGTTTATATATATAGGATTATGTTGTTGATGGCACTATTTGTTTCTACCAAGGTTTGATACTTCCGAAAATTACATTTTGGAACGTAACTTCTAAGGAATTCAAGGTCCTTCCTCCTAGTGCTCTTGAGTCCCCGCCATCTTCTTATGACAGAGATGTGTTTTCAATTCATGAATTTGGCTATGACCATTTTAGAAATGACCATAAGGTAATTTGACATGCAGCACATTGTATGCCTCTAATTGATTTTGAAAGTTATATCCCACAACATGACTCCATGTGGGAGGTATATAGTTTAAGAAGTAACTCATGGAAGAAACTTGATGTAGATATGCCTAGTGACTATCGTAATTCAGGTATCGAAGTTGACACAAATGAAGTGTGTCATTGGTGGGATGGACTTGATGATTGCATGGTGTCATTTGACTTGAGCAGTGACATATTCTTTAGAACACCCCTACCCTCATATGTGCATGATAATTTTGGTTTTGTATTGGTGGATAGACGATATGTGGCGTTAAATGGATCCATTGCTTTTATCTCGAGCTATGAAACAAGCTATGCAAATAAGTCAACAACTTTTCACATATCAATTTTGGAGGAACTCGGTGTGAAAGAATCATGGACTAAACTCTTCGTGGTTAGACCATTAGATTGTGTTGACCATCCTATTGGATCGGGGAATAAGGATGATATGTTTTTTTACATCAAACCATGGAGAATTAGTTCGATTTGATTTGAGTACCCAAATGATTGAGAATTATTGCATCAACGATGTACTTGTTATTACGATACTCCTTCATAATGAAGTTCTTCTACCGGTCGGAGGAATATGAAATGCATGACACCGATTATTCTCAAAATTATTATTATGTAGGTAGCAAATTTAGAAACTGATTGAGAATATGAACTTTGTGCATCAACTTTATTTTATGGCTTGTGGAAATCTAATGTAATGCATCTTAAATGTGCATTGGACTAGTGTACAAACTGAATGTCATCCTAGTGTCGTTGATGTGGTTCTAATATCTTATGTGTTATGAAAATATGGTGTGGTATGAATGGTGATGTTTCAAAGATTTTGTGAGTTGGTGCATATCTACAACAGGTGTTACTATGTCCATCTACGGTGAAGAATAGGTGTTACTATGTTCAAAGATTTTGAAGGCTTAGAAGTATATGAAGTATATTTTACATTGAAGTTAAACGGAAGGGACAATATAGGACAATATAAGTCTAAAATTTCCCAAAGCATATAATTTGCATAACCCTTTAGACGAAGTCCCCTAACCTATGCAAAAATTTAAATTTAAAATGTATTTATCAGAATAAGAATCATCCTTTAAACCATGTAGTTACAAAAACTTTACTACTATGTTATGAACTGAAACTTAGAAATTTGAAGCTTTTAATTCAAGAGTTAAGCACTTTAGCTTTTTACCAAAGCATCGTAGCCGAGCAAAGCAACTTTTATAAGGTAACAATAGAATAAGATTAAGCATAACTGAAACATAGAATGCAAGATTGTGTTTCAAAAACAAGACAGGAGGAAAAAACTTAAGGATATTTAGCTTACATTCCTATAACATATATATTTAACAGAACAGATAATATTGTTCAATTTATTAAAAAATGACCGCAAAGTAAAGCCATGGTTTGTTCATGCGCTTGTCAAGTTCAAGATCCCAAATATACCTTATTTTACTAAAAATTGGAGGTCATTGAGTATAGGAAATATCATTCTCAAAAATAAGAAAAAAAAAGTGCATATAGGAAAGAACCCTAATAATCAATCACTCATTTGTCCAATAGAAAGAGAGCTTTCCTCGTAATTGACAATCTGACAACAACCGAATTCCCCTTTAAGACCAAGCTCATCAATCATTCCAGTACTTAAATTAAATCTGACTAGTTCGCCATCTTTTCTTCTGAAGAATAAATCACCATTCTTTCCCTTCCCAATAGGATGCTCAATGCAAGGTAAATGCCCAATAATGAAGAGTTTGGTCCAAGACTCCTTCACACCGAGTTCACAAAAAATAGATATGTGAAAAGTAGTCATTTCTACATAGTTTGAGATCAACGCAATGTGGTCATTGAATACCATCAAATATCTCATAAAAAATACAGGATCAAAACTACTATCATTCATATACAAGGGCAGGGGTGTTGTAGAAAACACCTCGTTGCTTAAGTCAAAAGACACCAAATATCCTTTACGCTCAAATTCATCTTGATACCAATGACATACTCCATTCATGTACACATAGACACCTACCCAACCGTAATGAGCACGAGGCAGATCCAGATCAAGTTTTCTCCAAGAGTTGCTTCTTAGGTTGTATATCTCCCACACGTCGTCACGTAACAGCCTGATTGGCTCACCTTCCATATCACCTTCAAAATCATCACGTACTTCTAGATAAGATACATATCAAATGACCTTGTAGTCATCTCTAACATGGTCATAACCAAATCCATGAATATAATAATAGTTTTTCTCGTAATGTACAGTTGACTCGGTAGGGCTGGGAGGAGGGACCTTGTATTCCTCCGTAGTTGGGTTCCATAATAGAACAACAGGTTCTCGTCCTTGATAAAGACAAACAATACCGTTAATAACCGGACCTAAAATATGAATAGCTCTATTATCCTCTTGAAATGGAGGTGGTCAGTCTAATATGACCTTATTCTCAAACCTCTCACCAAAAAGCAAATATAATACATTGTGCTCGTGATTTTTGGGTATCAATCCATTGATTGGTATTGCACCTTCAATCTTTGAACTTTCTACTTTTATTTTTGGGAAAGGAAAAAGAGAGAAAAACCCTTAGAGATTAGGTCTGGGGGTTGGTTTCGAAAAGGGAAGGTTTGACGCACCCTAAACGACTACGGTATTCCGTAGGAACCTCTTGGCTAAATTATCTTGTGCTAATTATTCGCTTATTTTGAAAATAAATGCCTAAGAGTCT
>Ga0315915_1004307_pt1 | contig 18011 bp, 13 predicted proteins | sample MpolbnodulesMG_FD_207738 | JGI IMG/M metagenome (GOLD analysis project Ga0315915, IMG submission 207738) | Medicago polymorpha root nodule microbial communities from Los Angeles, California, United States - branched nodules | ecosystem: Host-associated > Plants > Roots > Nodule | place: USA...
CATTACATTTTAGTGGAACTCTCCTTGGAAGTGCAAGGGGGACAGGACTACTTCCGGTTTGTGGAAGGAACCTGTATAATTGCTTGTGTTCTTTCTTTCTCTGTTCTCTTACTTATTATCCGCTGCATTAAGACTCTGAACTCACTCAGACTCTAAACTACTTCAGACTCTGAACCTGAGAACAGTTCTTCTGAACGAAAGAGAAGAAAAGTTTTTGAAAACACAATTCAACCCCCTCTTCTTGTGGTTTTTCTCACCTTCACTGTTGGCGCTATCTAAGTTTGCGTGGATGGTGACTACCTCTCTGTTCTAATCGTGATACTTCAGTTTTAAGTTGATGGTGGAGGTGACAGCGTCTAGCGCCGCGAGTGTAGGGCGTTCCGGTATGCAATTGTGCAAAGATGTTACAGGAACGACTTGGAAGAATGTTTCCACTGTCTACTCTCCCACTCTTTCGCTGAAAGTCATAATCAAGTTGATATATCCCCACATGAGGGTGGAAGCGGTAGTATTTAGACCTATTCGTCTTGGCGGATTCTTTCAACGGTTGGGGTTGCTTGATGCCCACCTCCTTGAATTTTGTGTTAAAGCATTCGTGAAGGATCGTCTCTCGTGACAAGTTCAGAGGGGGTGTAGTTATTGAATCGGTGGCACGGGGCTTTTGTTCTGTCATTGTCGTTGCGGCTCTTTTCGTCGCCGCTCTTGCTTGATTGTTTGCTTTTGAGTTCCTTCTCTGCCAACCTTTTTTCTTCATAGTTAATGTAAGGCAGGACGCGGGTTAGCAGGTCACTTATGTCTATTGCCGCGCGAATCCCCAACTCTTCTTTGAATTTTCAGTTGTCATAGAGGTTGTTCTCGAAAATGAAGCACTTCAAGCTGTCTTGGGCACCATGTACTTCCATGCCCATTTGAGCGTATCGTCCGACGTACTCCCTTAGGGTTTCTTTCTTGTCTTGAACGATGGGATTCAGTGCCGCCATAGTTTTTGGTTGCTTTCGTCTCGCAGTAAAGTGGGAAGTGAATTCATCACACTATTCTTTCCAGGAGTTGATAGAGTTATCCTCAAACCCCTTGAACCAAGTCATGGTAGCGCCTTTCAGTGTCAAGATGAACAACTTGCATTTCGCTTCACCTCGCGCCTGGTGGTATTCAAGGACGGTATCTATGTGTTCCACATGTTCGTCCGGATCTGTGGTGCCATCATAAGTCTCCAGCTTAGGCGGTTTTGCAAAAACACGGGGAATAAGGTATTCCACTATCTTCCTAGTGAAAGGTCCTTTGAGGTAGTTCTTGTGATGTCGCTTTAGGGAGTAATCTTCCTTATTTCGACGACTTTGTCGTAGGGGAGAATCCTTCCCTCCGTGGCGATCCGAAGGTTTACCGCGACGAGAACGGTGAGGAGACAAACTTCTACTTCCTCTGTCCGAGTCACAACGAGGCTTCTTTTCGACTTTTCGACGGTTGGCCGAAATGGAGGTTGCATCGTCCACCGCCACCGGTGTTGTGTGGAGTTTTCTCCGCTGAGCTTCTTCAATTTGTGTGGCGACTTCCGTCGGAATCTTCACTTGATTCTTTTCCACGTGTTCGAGTCTATTTTGTTCTTGGAGCAAGTTCACCAGATTCGTCAAGATTTCGTTCGTCTCCTGCGGCAGAGGAACCAGAAGAAACGGTGGAGGCAGAGGAGCATCCTTCGTGCACAGAGGAGGTGGAGGGAGAGGTTTCGTGTTCATTGTTGCGGAAGTACGAGTGTCGATCGAAGCGTCGAGGATCACGTTGTTGTCGTTTTCTTCTGGATTCTCTAGTTGGAGAATCAGAATCGTTCGATCTTGGAGATTTGAATCGCAAGATGTGATTCTTGCGGGATGGAGGGTTGACTCGTGGTGGTCATCCTACAAGTTTCGGCCATTACTTCGGAGAAGGGAGCAGTAACTGTCAACCATTGCGGTGGAGGAACGTGTAACCGAAAACGGTTACGACGGAGGAGTGCGTAATAGAAAACGGTTACAGTGGTGGATTGTTAGGCTGTGGCGGTTAGTGAACGATCCCCTCCTTCTAGCGCCAAATGATCTGTCCGGTGAGGATGGATGAGAGGCAATGGTGGCTGATAGTGCTCCGGTGTGACGATAATGGTTTCAGGTACGGTGGCGATGAGTCTTTGCAGTGGAACGAAAGGTACCTGCACGCACGTTAGCACTCCAACGCTCAAATCAGTAATGGAACTGAGAAAGAGTGTGTAGAAGGTGTTGTGAAAAGTGAATTTTACTCTGAGGGTGAAGTAATGTCACACTTATATAGGCATGCGTTGGGAATAACTACGTCTAGGTTTTGTGGCGTGTGATTAGGGACAATTAGAGGACACGTGTAGTGTGATTGTCGCACGGGGACGCACTTGTGTGTGTTGTGGTGCATCAAACTTTGCTTGCCCCCTTAGGCACATAGTCTTAAGGCGGTTTAAGTTTTGCCACGTGACAACGTGTGATTGGTCTTCTGACCGGTCCATATCAGATTATATATACACACTTCATTAAATTTAGTGATGATGAGAAATTTCTAGACATAATTTATTTTAAATTTTTAAGGGTAACTATAAAACTTCTACGAAAAGCTTTTCATATTAATTAAAGAGCATTTTTTATTAAGAGAATATGATTCTAAGAGAAAAAGATAAAATTCTAAAAACGTAAATGAATGCTTTTTTAATGTTTTGACAAAATGTAAAATAATTAAAAATGATCAATATGCATCTTATTTCGGACAAAAATAAGTTGAGATGGAAAGAAAAAAAAAACTTGTGAAAAAGTTCAATGTAAAAGCTAAGCATATCATTAAATTAATTTATTTTGAATTTTTGTTTATAATTTTTAAGGGTTAACCATGCAACTTTTACGACAAGCTTTTCATATTAAAGAGCAAAGCAACTTCATTAAGAGATTTTTTATTTTTTATATCAAGAATAAGAGAATATGACTCTAAAAGAAATAGATAAAATTAAAAAAATAAATAAATGCTTTTTAAATATTTTTAAGAAATGTAAAATAATTAAAAATGATCAATATGCATCTTATTTCGGGTAAATGTGTCAAGATAGAAAATAAAACATACCTGTGAAAAAGTTCGATTGTAAGTATAAGAGTGCCAGCGATGTGCAGTTACCAATTGATCGTGGAATGCTTCCTTCAAATTGATTGTTGTTTAAAGTAAGACTTTCAAGTTGAGGAAGCTGATTGAAAAAATCATTTGGTAGACTTCCATTTAAATTGTTAAAGCCAAGTTTGACCACCCTCAAAGAAGTCATGTTGATAAGTGATGGAATTTTACCTGCACGTGTGTAACATTAAATCATATTTATTGTTTATTTATCAATATAAAACATCAATTTTTTGATTTGATACGTTATGTTCTTGACATGTTTTCAGTTTTAGGACTGGAATTCTACGTGTTCTGCTGCTTTGTTTGTTGTTCAGCGGGTTGTTTAAGTGATGTATCTGTTTCCCTAGTGAGAGCTTATGAGTTAAGCAGAGTTATGTGTCTTTTTGGTGAGCACAAGTTATCTTATCATTGAAAGATTATAAATTATAAGCTCATATGACTACTTAAAAAAGATATGTTTGGTAACAGACATTTTCTTTCAAGTTTATAACTAATTTGTTTACTAGCATTTAACTTATCATTTTTTCTAAATTTTACAACAGTTATTTTAATTTTTAAAAAATTAAATATATGATTTTTATTTGATTTCATATTTACCAATTAGAGTTATGTAATTATGTTGCCTCATCCGTTTTTTTCCCCCTTTATTAGAGCAGTGTGTGCAATCTATTACATACTTGGACTCTTACCATTTTTAGTAAAACATGAATATTATAGTGATAAAAAATTGAAAAGAGATGTATAGTTTTATGAAAATTTACTACAAGTAGTAAACATCCTGCTTTACTAATAATTGAATATTTATAGAGACAAAAGGGGTTGCGGCCAAGCTTAAATTATATCTTGGATATCATGGTTATGCGAACAATGTTGTAAAATGAAAATATCTTACCCTCCATGTTGTTGCTAGAAAGATAAATTTGTTGAAGTTTGGTCATGTTTCGGATGTTAGTTGGCATTGGTCCTTTGTTGAAACCATTGTACGATAGATGTAACTGTTCCATCTCTTCACATTGATGCCAAACAGTTGGCATGTCACCGGAAAGATTATTTTGATAAAGATCAAAAACTCTAAGATTTGGAAGCCCATGACAAATATTTGATGGAAGATTGCCTGAGAAATTATTATAACTAAGATACAAGTCTTGCAACAATGAGTTGTTGAATTTTAATATCGATAACATGTTGCCTGAAAGTTGATTGTATTCAAGGACCATTGTCCTGAGCTGTGTAAGATCCCTGAAGATCCCTTTTGGAATTTCTCCTTTAATTCAACAATGTAAAAGGAAAGACAAAAACTTAATTAGAATTATTTCAAAATTCCAGACAAAAAAAAAACCACTACATCATTTAAATAACTTATATCATTTAATAAGTCCTTTTACAATTTTTTTTTACAAAAGGCCTTTTACAATATTGATATGATCCATTAATGTTTATTTTTCTATCATATTATTTACTATTTATTATTCTTCTTTTAATTTTTTTAATTATATTGATTTCCTAAAAAAAGTACATTTTATGTTGCTAAAAAAGTACATCGTTCAGTAAATAAAAAGTACAAATAATATAAATTGGAATCCGAGGTACCATAACAAAAAAAATTTTAGGATAAGCAAGCAATTCGACTATAGTGGTTAATAAGTTTATACAAATGTCGATATGTTTAGAAAAATCTAGTTTAATTCTTAATGAAACAATTTTTAACTAGATTTTACTTATCTTTCAACCAAACTCCGACTTTCAAATTTAAAAACAATTTTTTTTGATAGGCCAAGAGAAATGTTTGGTATTCGGACGAGACTGAAGTATTCAAACTAGGTTGACACCCAATAGAAACTCTCATCCTCTACCGCCTTCTCAATACATAATATTATTAAAAAATGGAGCAAAATATGTACAAAAGAGGGGGGGACTAGGCCGATACCCTCATAAAACAAAAAAGAAATAACAGAAATTTAAGAACCAATTAACAAAGAGTAATAGGCTAAAATATCAGAGACACCAACCCGTGCAATGGAAGAGGCTAACCCCTTAATAACACACCACCTAAGTTCTCTCTTATTTTAATAAAATTACTCCTAAGTTTTGTCATGCCATACACTCCCTCAAATAAATAAAAAAGCTGTCATGCCATACACATAGAACAGGTTGGTCATTTTTTTCTTTGATAAATGAAAAAAATGCCAAAGAACGAAGCAAATCAAAACGAAGGCAAGCACTAAGAGCATTAAAGGAGGAGTCTCTCCTTAACCTTTGTCTCTAGAATATGTTTTATTTCTTTTGTAATTTGTTTTTAGTTATCATGAGTAACTAAACCCTACTTAGTAGGTTCTAAGATGAACCTCTATTTGTTTTTTGGATCAATTTAATTCAAGTATTTTATTAGGTTATGTTATGAGATCTACTTAATTTTATTTACAAAAGTCTTATATGCTTTTGGAAATTCTAGAGAGTGTGACATACCTATAGAATTTTAATTGAACATAGAAGCAGGGGGCAGACGGTGATCCTTAGTTGATACCTCTGGTCACGGTTTTTTGAATGTTGCATTATAAACTTATTTTTTCCCCTTAATAAGGTAGACAACATAAGACTACATGTTTGTAGAACTACTAATGTAACAAATGGTATGTGATGTACTTCTAAGATTCAAACAAAGTTGGAGCCTTAAGTTGACAATTTAGGAATCTCAACTCTTTTATGTTTCAATTACCTCTAAGAGAGTAAGACCCCACTCTAGCAACCTTACATAGGTATACAGACCTTGTAGGATTGACGACCCTATACCCATAGAGCGCATATAACTTTATTGTGATGAGCAGGTGCAACTAGACAGTTGGAGGGACATAAAAATCCCACAAATCCATCGCTTTATTACTTGTCTTTAATCCAACAAGGAAATAGAGAGAATTTGAAGAATCCTAACCGCCGCTAAGTTTTGTAATAAAAAAACATTTACTTTTCTGCAATCAAACTTAACTGTTTTATGCAATCAAGTCAAACTTTCAAACTCCCCCAATTTACTCGCTTTTGAATACTTATTTGCCTTTTTATTTTTCGTTTTAATAATTTTTGTTAGTAGCTTTGTTGAAACAACAATCCTTGTGGAGGTGATTTTACCTACTACTTTATGACTTGAAAACAATTTGGTGTACTTGTCAAATTAAGTCATCAAATTTTTGACGCCGTTGTCAACGATTGTTGATATTTTTTCAACGAAACAATTCTCTTTACTTGTTGATGTTATTATTAAGTAGTTTAGAATTTGTGTAGTTGTTACTAACCAGTAAAATAGGGTTATTTCTTTTTATTTTCTTATTATAGTATAATACTTTCTTTTATTTCTTTTAGTTTTTCGATTTTTTTAGACTAACTTCTTTCATTCTTTTTCTTTTCCCATTTTTTTAGGTATGAGGATTAGTAATTTATTGTTAGTAGTCGTTATTTTTAAGAGTAGTCTTCATTTTTCTAATTGAAAAATGAATAATAGATTTAGAGTAGTTTAAAATTAAAAATAGTTTATTCCATAAAGAGTTTGTTAAGTGACAAATAGTGGGAAACAAACAAACATGACACATTATATCTGAGGTTGGAGTACCTGAAAAGTAGTTGGAAGGTAAACCAAGATATTCAAGTGAAGACATGTTTGAAACTGTTTGAGGTATGAGTCCAGACAACTTGTTGTTACCAATTTTCAATACTTTTAAGTGACGAAGGTTACCGATATGTTGGGGGATGAAACCACTGAAATTGTTAGCGTCAAGATATAAATATTGGAGTCGTGATAAGTCCCCTAATGCTGCAGGAATTCCCCCAACAAACTTGTTATAGCCGATTTGAAGAATCTTTAATCGACGCAACCGACATAACTCTGTAGGAAGTTGACCACCGAAGCTATTGTTTTTGAGGTCAAGTATAACAAGGAAGGATAAATTCCCCAAGATTGGAGAAACGGTACCTCTAAGACTCATGTCTCGGAGAATTAAACTATGAACTCTACCGTGTCGTTCATCACAAGTTACACCAACCCAAGTGCATACAGAAGAGGAGGTTGACCAACTATTAGCCAACGTATGATAGGGGTCTGAAGTAATTAGGGATTTGAAAGCTATAAGAGCATACTGATCTGTTGTGATGTTGTTTGTATTCGCAGCTAAGCAAGACACAAAACAATGTAGTGAGAGTGAAAAAAGAAAGAGGCAAGCTAACAGATTTACCATTTTCCTTAGTATGTGTTTGGATAAGAGATGTGATGCATGCATGGGACTGATGGCCATGGAGGATATTTATAGTGATTAAAAAATGAGCTTCCAACGATATTATTAATATCAACGTGTCTTTCACTTCTCAGTTTTTGTCATTTTGAATAAATGCGTTGGTTGGACTTGGGGATATATGCTAGATAGATAGATATTGGAATGATTTCTTTATCTGACGAAAATACATTCTGGGAGGACTATAAGTGAAAGGGTTTCCAATTTTTATTTTATTTTATGGATCTTGATAAACAATGTCCATCCAGCAATTTTTTAGGATTTTTAATTAAAAAGCAATTCTTCGAAAAAGTTTTATACTTCAATTTCTGATATATTGAATGTAAAATTTTTATAAAAATTTAGTATCTAAAGTCCTTAAAAGTATTTCAAAGATACTCATTAACATTTCCTTTGTTTTATTAATATTAGCTTAGTTGTCAATACAAACTCAAATAAATATACACGAAAAAAGTTTATATGGTCACAATGATCTGAACAAACACCAAACTACAAATCATTTGATTATTTTAAAATAAAAGTTATTTAATTATTTTTCTGTTTTACTTTTTTTAAGAGAAGTGTTAGAAACACTTTTTTAACATTGTATTATTCACTTTTTAATTTGGTGGAACTCATGTGACACTGTCTCACAATCTTATGTTAGACTAATTTTTAATATATAGAATCCATATTGATTTTACATACTAAAAAAATAAGTATATGGGACTAATTTTTCAAACCTATATGTTCATAAGGGATGATGCATATATGGGACTGATGAGAAATGCTAACGGTATCTTTGGAGTACTTGTCAAAAAGGTTAAAGTGAAAACTTTATATTAGAAATTTTATAATCAATACATTGAAACATTAAAAAAAATAACTTTTTTTTACATAAAATTTATCAATTGTTTCTATTCTTGAATCCCTGGCAAGTGCCCTCAGGGCTTTTGTTAGTATAACCCTATTAATATTAACGTGTATTTCGCTTCCCACTTTTGACATTTTGAATAAATATGAGATTGAGACAGAGATAGCATTGGTTGGGGCTATATGGTTCAAGTCAACCAAGTCTTTATCCTATAGGCATTTGCTAAAAGACACCAACTAAATTTTATGAAGGTATCTTTTAACAAGTTATAACTAAAAAGTGGATAATCACATTTTAAGGTGTGGATTGCTAAAAGACACCTTCAAAGGACACACACACATATGAATAATTTGTTAACAAGTGTCTTTAGGGCATTTGTTAGCATAATCCTATTAATATTAACGTGTCTTTCGCTTCCCACTTTTTGGCATTTTGAATAAATGTGAGATTCAAAGACTGAGATAAGTTGGTTGGGGCTATATGGCTCAAGTCAACCACAAGGGGTTTTCAATATTATTTTTTAACGAGTCTTACTAAGGAATATCTTTAGACCATTTTTTAAAGATTATTAATTAAAAAATTAGTTTTTGAAAAAATCTTATACTCAAATTACTGATGCATTGAATATATAAGTTTTTATACAAATTTACTATTTAAAGTCCTTAAAGAATGTCCTAAAGACACTCATTGTTATTTTCCTAATTTTATTAGTATTAGCTTAGTTGACAATACAAACTCAAATAAATATACATGAAAAATCCTTAAAAAAAGATATACATGATCATGTATATCTTTTTTTAAGGATTTTTTCATGAAAAAAACTTTTTGGTTACAATAATCTCAACAAACACCAAAATACAAATAATTTGATGACTTCAAAATTCAAATTATTTAATTATTTTCTATTTAACATTTTTAAGAGAAGTGTTAGAAAGATTTTTTTAATACTCTACGATATTCACTTTTTTACTTGGTTGAACTCATGTGAGATTGACTCACCTTTTTATGTTAGACTAATTTTTAATATATAGAATCCATATTGATTTCAACTACTAAAAAATAAATAAGTATTATAAAGAATGTTAGAAAAATAATTCCTTTAACATTTTCCATTTTTCAAGTGTTAAATATGTTTTTTATTTCTATCAATATTTTAAAAAATAATTAGTCCCTATCAATTAAAATCTTATTTTCAGTCTTTAAAAAAATTCGATCAGCATTGTCTGTGAACTACAAGAAAACGTTATATGAACTACAAAATATGATTTTACTATGTTAAATGGAAAAAATTTCGGTCAGCATTGTTTATGGACTACAAGAAAACATATTCGACTTTTAATTTAGCTATTTTAAATTTCTTATGTGTGTCCTTTACGTTATAGTACGTCTATTGTAAATTGTAATAATGTCACCCAACTACATTCATGGCCTCTTAGTTATATCACCCAACAATAGTGATGTTTTTTCTTCGTTGACTGACTTCTAAATTACAGTCTTTATGTTAGTGACTTGGATCAACAAATTACTAAATTAGAGCATAGATTCTTATGAAAATGAAGTAAGTCATGAGGCAATGGTTGAACGCATAACAAAACTTAAGATGAAGAGAAGCGTTCGCATGCTTTCCTTGACGGGAGATGCTTTCATACATGGAAGATTCAAAAGCTTATGAAAAACTATTTTAGTTGCATTATAAATGAGCTTCTTTTTTTTACATATTTATCAATGTATGTTACAAAACTTTTTTTGTCTTTTTTCCTTAAAAAAAAAAAAAAACTTTTTTTGTCTTTTTGAACAAATGTGTTACAAAACTTTGATCAGCACAAAGTTTAGCGCATGTAGTTGGAGCAAAATGCATCTGACTATGAGTTTTGTAAACTCGAGGATATCGAAATAAAGATGGAAGTAATATTTTCTTCAATAGCATTAAACCACAAGTAAACTCTCCAATTTTTCTACAAAACACGATAGAGTCACATATAAATTCAGCATTGTCCCTAGGCCCTAGCAACTCTAATGGTTCAAGTTTTAAGGCAAGGCATGGAACATGTCAATATCTTGTAAAACTAAGGTAATTGAGAACTTTGTGAACAAATTCAGTGTCAACGAAAGAATCTCAACATAGAGTTTAGAAAGAAATTTATGTTCTCAATCCATCCTGAAGACAATGTTTACAACAATTCTGAGACATGTTGGTACTTGTAGAAAGAAAATATAGTGCACAATGACAATTGAGGTGCTAATTGTAGCTCTCCATTTTGTGAGGTCAAAGCGACACAGACACGAACACACTTTTGATTAGAAGTGTTGATTCTTCAAAATAAATAAAGAAGCACTTGACATTACATTCTTTATAAGAATTTACGCCTTATAATATACATCGGATTATCGGAAGACATTGTATTTTAATGCGTAAGGATCTTCTACAAGTTAAAGTACAACTCCTGCACACAGTCCAAGCTAACAAAACAACTTATACTATACTTTGCTACTCATATGAGGAATTGTTTAATGCAAAAACCAGTTTTCTTATAACTAAGAATAAAAATAAATCCTTTGTCTCATCTTACTATAGTTCTGGTCTCTTCTATTCTACTATATTATCTTTGTTTTTCACAGACACAAAACCTTGGTTACGACATCCGGCCTAACAATTTCTACATTTCTACACTATGATATATAGAGTAACTTGTACAATTCTTGTCTCATCAAACCAATTTTAAGATAAATTTCAGCCAAAACTTAAAAACCAGCAATTATGCATATAAACTAGAATCGTCCAAAGGTGAATGGACCAACATGCATTTGAAATTTAGTTTTTCTTTATACATTTCTTTGTTAATTTCTGTAAAACATGTCAAGAGACAAAGGCAGCAACAACAATTCATGATATATCATCAAAGAGTTTAACTACTAGGAGCAATTTTTTTTTAAACATCCATTTTTCTTGTTGATTTCGAGCAAGCAATGTACGATATATTATCTATTTTTGTACTTTTGAAGCTTAATGGCACAGGATCTGAAAGCTTCATATATGTGGATAATGATTTTAAGTGTACCATTTTCATCATCATTCCATTAGTAACACCACATCATGAAAGTTATACTAGAGGTTTAAACTTCATAAATTTAAAGCTTTTCTAAACTATAGTAGAGACTTAAAGCTTGAGAAACTTGGTACGAAAGGAAATATCATCTTGGTTTTTGTCTAAGTCATTCCTTAGGCTTCTTAATATTCTTTAACAAGTTTGAGCATAAAAATACAAATCAAATTTGAGCATACATGTCTCTAAATTAATAACAAACGTGTCCAACTATATTTTTTTGCACAATTATTCAACCAAGTAAGTAGACACCACCTGCTATGACATAAAAGGCAGAAATATTCAACCAAAAAATGATTAGCAAGGTCAGTAATAGAAGACCTTTTCTTCCCATTCTCACTATTAATAAACTTCAAATTTAATTGAAACAAAGAAGAAATAAATTGAGAGGGGATACAACATATATGGATGTAGCACACACGATTTACATGCTTCTGTGATGATCCTTATTCACTAGTCGATTTCTATAAAAGCAAAAGGAAATATGTTACATCAATCTCATACAACAATGAAGAGATCAATCCAAAAGAAATGTTGAAAACATCCAACACAAGCATTACAGAAGGGAAAAAATATCATCAAAGGGTTTAACTACTAGGAGCAAAATTTTTTGTAAACATCCATTTTTCTTGTTGATTTCGGGCAAGCAATGTACGATATATTATCTATTTTTGTACTTTTGAAGCTTAATGGCACAGGATCTGAAAGCTTCATATATGTGAATTTGAAATGCCCTTAGATACATATAATTAGCTACATTACAGTTTACATTAGCTTAGTGTACTCTCTCTTTGATGTATATATAGTACCTTGTAACTGATATTTCATTCAATAAGAATTCACTTTCTATTCATTTCTCTCTTTCCTAATATGGTATCATGCGCCCTTTTCCAAAGAGGGAAAGGTTGTTACGATCCTAACTGTTTTTCCGCAGCGCGTTCTTCATGATAATTCTTCATCACTCATCAAGTCAAGTATATTGATCTAACTTAAACTAATTGCAGCAAAAAACTAGTTAAAAAGTATACAAGAAGTAATTGCTAAGGAACATCAAATTTCAAACAGAGGGCTGGCTAAGGAATAGCAAATTCTGCCAATGAGCTCATGCATTTGACATTCCACCACAAAGTACCTCAACCTCCCTCAATTTCTCACTACTTATCAGAATTTCTTTTCCTACTTCTACAATTTCCATATTATAATTGGATCTAACCACTCAGCAACCTGTGCATAATCTTCTCTTTGATAACAAACATGCCATAAGGAAGTTAATCATTTCATTCTTTCTTTGTGGACAATCATATTACAAGAGGACAATCATATTACATTATAAGTACATATGACAACATGCGAAAACCAGTGAATACAAAGTCCAGATACTCATATTCTTAAACTTCTTAGAGCAATTATTTTGTTCTAACATGTCCGAGTTCTCTGTCCTCGGTATTTTCTTTGATATACAAAGTCCATAATTTTCCTGGAAATAAGATGAATACAAAGTCTTTATTTTTTTGAAAAGATGCAGGGGGAAATAGTAGAGCCATAACACACCACATTGAAATAGTGAAATATACAATATCTTATAGTTTCTTCAAATTTTGATCTTTACTAAACAGCTCTTCCACATAATAGAAACAACAAAAACATCGATAACAACATGTACAATAACTCAAGAGATTAAACAACCCATACAACATTCATTGTGGCTTCGACTCGGAATATCAGTAGCACAAAGAGATTGAGAGAAGCACCACCCGCAAGGAAAAAGAAGCACCAATTGATGCCCCATGGAGAATCGTGAAGCGCCACAATGCACCGTGGTTACTCGTGAAGCACCACATGAAGAGATGATGGAAGTGCAAAGCGAAGGGACGAAAGAGAAAAGAGAACGGAGAATTCTCAATTTCTCACTAATTAAGGGTTATTTTAAAATCCTTAAACTCAGAAATTGGTCCCAAACGGGGAATTTATGCTATCCAATTCATTTCGTTCAGATTTAGGATACTAAACTTACGGGAAGTTTCTCGCCTTTATGCTCAGATTCCACAAAGTATAAAAAGCACTATACTTAGCTAAGCTCTGCAAACCTCCTACAATATTAGTTCAACCTGAATGCATTGCCAACAAATATATAATTTTTCTATGTTTTAGCCACCAACGTATTCACACTTATCATCAATATGTATGTAAGATATATACTAACACATGAAGCTTTCACCTTTTTCTAACTGTATTAGGGACTTAAAGCTTGAGAGAAACATGGTAAGAAAGGAAATATCATCTTAGTTTTGTTAAGTCATACTCATGCTTCCTAATATTCTTTACCAAACTTGAGCTTAAAATACAAATCAAATTTGAGCCTATATGTCTCTAAATTGATACACCTATGTAAGTAGTAGTAACCAACTGATATTACCTAATAAAAGTAGTAACCACCTGAAATACCATTAAAACAAAATATTTGGATAATTAAATGGTTACGATGGTCAAATTGAGTAATTAAAGACCCTTGTCTCATGCAAAAAAAAAAAAGAAACTTTTGTCACCATTCTCACACAAGGAGTCAAGAGCCTCACTACTCTCCTCCAAAGAGTCCACTATTAACTCAAACAATTGGAAACAAAGACTCTGAAATCAAATTAAAATTAGAGAGAAAATAAATTGAGATGGGATACTACATAAGTTGGTTTCAAACCCCATTTTACATGCTTGTGGGATGACCTTTTATTCAGCGGTCGATTCTTTTAAAAGCTAGAGGAATAAAAAAAAATAATGTACTTCAATCTCATACAACAACAAAGAAAATTGAAAGGAAAAACAAAAAGAGCAAGACATCAATCCAAAAACAATATTGAAAACTCCACTTCTACAAAAGGAAAATATTTAGACCCTGTTTGCGCCAAGAACCAAAGCCTTGATTTTGATTAGCGACGCAATAACATCTGCCATATTGGTTCTTGCTTCAGGTGAATCTTCACAACAACTCAAGGCTAAACTAAAATTAGATGACATGTGAGTCGATATATCATCAATTTGGTCCCCAGTTATGTGGACTAAATTTGAATCCATGACCTCCATAATTGAATTAGGCAATGATCCACTGATCCATGTCTTCAAGCTTAGTTCTGCAACAAACATATCATCTGTTGGCTTTCTTCTTGTGAAGATTTCCATTAGCATAATTCCAAAGCTGTACACATCTCCTTTGACAGAAACAATTCCCTTAGATCCATACTCTGCATGTTAATATTTATTACTATTTATCAAATATTCTTAAACATAATAAAAATGACTAAGTTGTTTGAAGCTAGTTAATAATTATCAACTCGTTTCTTTCTTTATTTGTTGGAAAAATCAAATAGATTTGTTAGGACTCAAAACATAAAAAAAAAATGTCAGGAAGTTAAAGAGAAGAAATGACCTGGTGCAACGTATCCAATAGTAGCCAAAGTTTGTGTATGAGTTTGAGATTGTCCTTCATCGATGAGCTTTGCAATACCAAAATCACTAACACGTGCAACCATATTTTCATCCAACAAGACATTGGAAGGCTTTAGATCACAATGAACCACAGGTATTGAAGAACCATGATGGAGATATTCCAATGCAGATGCAACATCTATCATTATATTTATTTGAACCATGATGGAGATATTCCATATTTGTATCCCCCCCTTCCAAGGAAATTACTCTCATTGAATCCATTAGTTGCTTGCACAAGTTCATAATAGGATATTCTTCTTGGAGCTCCCAAAGTGGACAAACCCCTATGAAGAGTATTTTTATTCTTTCTCCTTTTATTATGTTTTAAAACTATGATGCAAGCAACAACCAAAATGGCTGACACAACTATGGGAAGTATGCATTTCATTATAAGCTTTTCTTCCATTGACCATTTCTTAACTTTCTTACCACATGGAGGTACTAGGAGGCGAGGATTTCCGCAAAGTGCATCATTATGCATAAATGATTGAGCTGTCAAATTTTTGAAATGTCCACCATCAGGAATCTCTCCTTGTAATCTATTATATGAGAAGTTAATGTTTTGAAGATACACAAGTGATTCTAAGGATTTTGGAATAACACCAGTTAACATATTTTGGGACAAGTCCAAGTAGATCAAGCTTATCATTTGACCAAGTGATTTGGGAATTGATCCATTTAGTTTATTATCTGCTAAGGAGAGATTCTGCAAAGTTTGTAAGGAATTGATGGTGGGTGGAATGTTGCTTGAAATCTGATTTCTTGATAGGTCTAATAGTATAATTGCTCTCAAATTCCCAATCTCAGGTGGAAGATTACCAATGAAGGTATTAGAGGATAAATCTACCTCTAAGTTTTTAATATTTTAAGGTTATGAATGCACAATTTCCAAGGTTAAATTTCTACATTTAGTTTCTTATCTTGTGCCCTTAGGGCACAAGTTAGCAAGACCCTTATAATATAAGGAATAAATGAAAGAACCAGTATTAAATGCATCATTGTCTTGTTCAGAGCCAATGAATATTGAAGAGGAGGAAGTTTGCAAGATGATTCGAGAATGCTTAGATTTGCGCAAGAAATATGTTTACAAGGAAAATGTCCTTCCATGGAAGATTATGATGCAGATATGATCTGAATGTGGATTTGTTGGACGTCCATGCAGATAAGAGCACATTTCATAGATTTGACAAATTCAACCTAAAGTATAATCCTTGTGGACAGAGTAGACTCAGAGATATTTTTAAAGCAGGATAATCTTATTCAGGGTTAGTTTGGAAATGAGAATGATTCCTATTGTTAAGTGTAGAGTTTAGGAACTCCAAATGATTATTTAAAGTGTTAGTTGATGTTTTTCGACTCCGTAATAGCTTAAAACTACCCGTATTGCAGGAAGGTTTCTGGCTGAAGTAACAAAGCAAGTTTTGTTAGATCTTGAAGCAAGTAAATATCAGGTAAATATTTGAGTGATCTAAGTTGCTTATTTCCCATGTGATATTTGATATCTGAATGCACTTCTGTTATAAAATAAAATTTTCAGATGGCCGAGTACAGGATCTCTGTTTATGGAAGAAAACAGAGCGAATGGGATCAGCTTGCAAGTTGGTTTGTGAACAATGCTCTTTATAGCAAGAATGCCGTATGGCTAATCCAGGTAGTATTTTGGTTTGGCTGCTATTATTGCAGCATTATTCTTTCTTTCTCTCTCATACCTGGTTTGGTGATAAGCCATAGGGTCTCGGAAGTAACCCATTGTGGGCTCGATAATATAGATTCTGTTCACTTTTGGTTGTGTCAAAATGTCTGATCTGTATCTCAAGTGGTTTGATATTTTCACTGAGATTTGTTTAGACGGGCTTCTTATGAGTTTATGTTAAATGTTGTTTCAGTTATGACACACCATTTTCCTATTAAAGTTTTAAAGGATTCCACTACTTGAATGGGTCTTCTGTAGAATTTTTTAGCCTTAGGACCAGCATAAAAATGACGGGGAAATAGAAGTATATGTAAATCATCATATGCAAGCAGGGTGGTTGAAATGGAGAAGAGCCTCGGGTGTTTTGTGCGATAAGAAAGTACCAGTTGAATGGAAAGTTCTATCACACAACAGTCAAACCGGCGATGTTGTATGGTATGGAGTGTTGGGCGGTTAAGAGCCAACACGAGAATTAAGTAAGTGTAGCGGATATGAGGATGTTGAGATGGATTAGTGGTGACTAGATGAGATAGGATTAGGAACGACACCATTAGAGAGAGTGGGGGTAGCACCTATAAGAGAAAATATTAGAAAGGATTTAGAGGTCAATAAGTTGGATCCAAATATGGTTTATGATATAACACTGACGTAATTTGATCTATGGAACATACAATATAACAACTTATTCTACAATTAAACAAAGTCAAGATTCTGGATATCACGAGAATGACCCATATGGATTTGATATAATGTTCTGTTTTGAATTTTTATGGTGCTGCATTCTCTAGTGTCTTTTAGATTTATCATTTTGCTTATTGACTCTGTTTTCTTCTTTCTTCGCACAGTTACCGCGTCTATATAATATCTACAGGAGTATGGGAATTGTTACCTCCTTTCAGAATATTCTGGATAACGTGTTTATTCCTCTATTTGAAGCCACAGTAGATCCAAATTCTCATCCTCAATTACATTTGTTTTTAAATCAGGTTCGTCAATCTGTATATTTATGCTCTTGTGACACCTCTACTTTGTATGCTTGTATGTTTTGGTACATAGTTTTCTATATGTAGCATGGTAGTAACAGTCTGCGGGGCAAGAAATGTTTCAAGAATTTTAAAGAAAATTGTATTAGATCAAAGATGATATGGACACCTATTTGGTCACTCAAAAATAAAAGTTCCAATTTTGCACTGAAAAATATCAAATATCTATCCAATTATTCTTTTATAAGATGATTTTCGGGAACAAATTATTCTTATTGTAGTACATACTCTTCATACCTTAGGCCTGATAACCTCATTTGGATTTGGGTGACCTAATCCTTCTTCTTGGTTCCTATATATCAGGAGTACACGATATGTATGATGGACTACACCTAGGGTAGTCATAACCTCTGTAACCAACTATAACTAACAAGAGTTAGTTACAGTTGCATGTTACTTATCATTGGC
>Ga0315915_1004308_pt1 | contig 18010 bp, 14 predicted proteins | sample MpolbnodulesMG_FD_207738 | JGI IMG/M metagenome (GOLD analysis project Ga0315915, IMG submission 207738) | Medicago polymorpha root nodule microbial communities from Los Angeles, California, United States - branched nodules | ecosystem: Host-associated > Plants > Roots > Nodule | place: USA...
TAAACAGAATAGTACTACTGAATACTTAATAGATTTGCATAAAAATAAAGGTTATGAATACTTAAGACAAAACAAAACAGTGAAGTGGGTAAAGAAAAAAAAAACTGATTAGTTATTAATAAAAATAATCGGGCTTTCGGGCTACCCGGAGCCCGCTCGGGCTAGCCCACCACGGGCTCGGGCTAAAAAGCCCTCGTACTAATCGGGCTAAAATTTGGTTGTCCAAGCCCTTCATTTTTCGGGCTTTCTCGGCCCGGCCCGGTAGGCCCGGCCCATTTTGACAGCTCTAGCTACAAGTGAGCTTGTGTGGTTAAAACATTTACGGCAAGAATTAAGTTTTTGTAAGGTTGGTCAGATGGAACTCGTATGTGATAATCAATCAGCTTTACACCTCTCCTCCAATCTGGTTTTTCACGAGAGAACAAAGCATATAGAAGTTGACTGTCATTTCATTAGGGAAAAGATTCTCTCTGGAGTCATCAAAACCTCATTTGTCAATTCTAAGGATCAACTTGCAGATATCTTCACTAAATCTCTACGAAGTCCTCGGATAACTTACATATGTGACAAGATTGCATATGATATGTATGCTCCACCTTGAGGGGGAGTGTTGAGATATTGATATTTATTATAGTATGATCTGTTAGTATCATTAGGAGTTATGAAAGGATTGCATTCCTATTTAGATCAGATCTCATGTATATAAATAGTTGGTTTTCATTCCTTTCAATATTATGAGAAATATTCATATTCAAAAGAAACATTTTTCCGCTTGCGGGGGAAAGACTGCATGTGTCTGCTCCCCGCTTGATGGGGAATGACGTTACGTTTACCCTCTCTAGACTCCACCTATTGGGAGCCTTGTACAATTGGCCGACCTATGCACTGCTATATGATTTTAAACAGAATTTGTCGTGACTCTTAAATTTGCTCTGTCCTTTCCTTAAAAGCTTCAATTATTTGGTCTTTGGTGACCATTCCCTTCTTCTAGGCCATTCTCTTGACTAATCGTAATTGTTGTTCTTACCAATTTGCCTGAATCATAGATTTAACGTCCATAAATGCATGTTTAGCTTTTACATTGATGTGCAACATGATTGAAGAAATGAACTGTTAATTGTTGCCAAATTGTGAAGGCAACATTTATATTAAGATATATGCTGAGTTGTCTTGGAAGCTGGATGTTTATGATTTTCTTATTTTTCTGTTAATAATACATGGCTTGTGTTAACTTAATAATATATTCAAAGGAAATGTTGATGAGTGCCCTTGAGGCAGTGGTTAATCCATCAAAAGAAGCAAGTTTGTATGGGGAAATGTTGTATTTATTATATTGACAAAGGTTTGACTTGTATTTTCGAGACAAATTTTCCTTTTATAGGTTTCTTAACCAATGCCCTTAGGGCACTCGTTAGCAAAACCCTATCTTCAATAGCAAAAAAAACACTACCCAGTATGATTTAGTTGTTCATGGATAAACCCAGTTTCCTAATTCAATTCCTTTATTTAGATACTCCATCTCTTCTCGTTCTTACTTCATACATTTTACACACCTGAAGTAAACTTGCTCAATTTGAAGTTAGAAAATCTGTTTGACCACAAACTTGGAATCTAAGACAGAATGCACATTAAACCGCTGAGTGCAAGGCAAAACAAAGAGATAAAGAATGAAGTTGGTCAAAGTGTACAACTCTATACAGTATATGGGTATATATATGCAGTCAGTTTCATACCAAATAATAATAATACCGGTAACGATAAAATGACATTTCCGTTACCCTCAGGAATGACAATAATCTTGCTTTATTTTCCTTTTAGACATTTCATGGCTTCCGTCGTACAGTCATATATAATAGTAATTGATTTATATGTAGACTAGTGGTGCCTTTTCATCTCTGGTTTTACTGTTATGATAAGCTTTTTGTTTATTCTTCTCAGAATCTCAGATGCCGGTGGGATCATTTTGTTCTCGTGGATGACACGTTACACTTGAATGTCAAAATTCCTCCTCTGAATAACAGATGTTTGGAATTTGGCCATTCTTCTGCATCAGACTTGTTACACCACTATGTTCCAGCAAATTCTTTGCTTGCTTCATTTGGAACTTTGGCCCAACTTCATAGCTCATTTATCCACTTCACAATTTGTACAGTATATCTCGAGGCAGAACTTAGTTAATGTAGTATTCTACTGTTCCTAGCAGCAGGCATGAGGCATCTACCACTGATATATTACTTGTGGCATCTGATATTGGAGGAATTCTACTATTGTCACAAGCATAAATGAGTAGTGTTTGTGCACACACACGTAAAATATTGTCTAATAATAAAAAAGAAATTGATAATAAAATGATTTAGTATTTTGAGGAAAAGCCTTTTTATGTGTGTCCAAACACTATTCAATTATGTTTGTGGCCGTAGAAGAATGCCTCCTGATATTCGCCATCATATGCTCAACAAATGGAAGGTTATTACCCTCCATTTCTTGAAACACAATTTACACTGCTATTATGCTAGGTGCAACTTTTTACTGCTGGTTACTTGAGTAACCAGCTCCCACTTTGCCATCCCGGGAAATAACAGGCCAGATTTTAGTGGATTTGTACATCATTATTTGTCAATTGGTTGACGATGTTCTTGATTTAGGACATACAAGTTATAGTAATACATAATCCATTGATATAATAAGTTTATATTGGAATTGAGGGTACGTGAGAATATAAACGATAATAGTGAAGCTGAGAAAATCTGTTATCTTTGTTATCTGTTATATTAGATTTATAACACAAACACATGCTGGAACTTAGGCTGTCAAACAAGTTAGATGTATAATTGGAAAACCAATAATCATGTCTTGAATTGTCCTCTTTGATGTTGTAAATTCCTTCCACAGAAAGGAAAAATAATTTTGCACTGTTATTAATATTATAAACGCTTGTTAAGATTCTTTTTTCCAATCTGCTGACTTTTGGGTTTATGGTACAACCTAACATATTTTTTGTTCCCCTGCAACATTGTAATGGAACATAATATTCTTTAAAAATGTGACTATAGTTGACACCTGATTGAGGCATGAGTGGCATGTGATATGGCTAAATCACTCCATGTTAGAGAGATGTATTAGTCATGCCATGTTTTTCATGTGACTACAGTGACTCCGGAGATCAAAGAGAAAGTGTTGCCCTAGTTACTATCATAATAACTGTTAAACTGACGAGTATCATTGGGATGTTCTTTAAGGACATTTAATAGTAAATTTTTATGGAAATCCGTGTGTTTAGTGCATTGAAATTTGAAATATTTGATCTTTTAAAGAAATAAATTATTTTTTTTAAGGAATTTAAAGAAATAATTTTTAAATTTAGAATCCTTAAAAGTGTGATCCGAGGGCATTCGTTAACAACTTATTTTTAAATACTTAACAATGCAACAAAAACATATTATTTCATCATCGTTGAGTTAAAGTAAGTTTTTTTTTTTTATTTGAGTTTGTCATACAACCGTATGACCATACCGGTCAATTGATCTAACCAATAACAATCATACTGACTGGCTATTAGAGGCATTCTTGTATATACACAATCATAAATGAATATTATTTGGTCATACACATAAAAAAGTTTTTTTCAAAATATTAAATGATTTTATTATCAATTTCTTTTTTATTATTAGAATAAATCTTTTAGTGTGTGTAACCAAACACTATTTATTTATGTCTGTTACCATAGTAGACTTTTCTTTAACATTTAATCACGCTCTTATCAAACGGTCATGATTCATCCACCGGACTTAATGTCCAAATATATGTTTCTATCACCTTTGAAATCAACGACACAGTATGAACCTATATAACATATCGTGTTCAAGTAAGATCAAGGTTTTTTATAGGAGACCAAAAATCATCTATTTTTGTCATATTTCTTGCTTTTGCCAGCAATGGTACAAAACTACCCAACTCAACAGTCCTTCAAGCTGCAGCATAGCAGACGGATGAGTACAATTTTTCGTTACAATTTGCCATTTTATACTTCTCATAAAGGACCTTAACCTACTTCATTGTAGTATAGATATGAACAAAAGATGGGTGGGCATGAGAAGTTTTACCAAAAAGTTATTAGTAGCGACTACTCCAACCCATTTTCATGTGACTATCGTGTAAATCTCAAGATCTAAAATTGGTGACCAGCTAAAAAAATATTTGACCTTTTAAAGATTGATAAACAATTTTTTTAATGAAAATCCAAATCTAAAAATATTGAGATTGATAAACACAAAAGTTTATTGAAAATCCATATCTAAAAAAATATTGATAGTGATTATTGAAATATGGAATAGCATTTACCTCGACGGGAGAGAGTCAGCATAGGATTAATGCACAAGTTGTTACGCATAAAATTTCTTTTTATTGCATAATTTGTTTTGTTGGTGAAACAATGTCTTATACTTGTAAAGTTTGCAAGTTTTTTGGTATGTAAAAAGGAAGTGGGAAGTTCCTCATGCATAATTTGTGGCTGGACCAATGTCGTAAGGTAGTATGATACATTCTAATATTTCTTAGACATACACTCTCAGTAGTCAGAAGGAAATGACCTCGTTCCGATAAATCATACTTCACAACAATATTTCTCGGTAAATTATGTACTTGCCCGAGGAAGGATTGAGATTTCATTTCCTTTTAAATATAAAAGGTGTCTTGGATTGGGATTTGAAGGAGTTTCAAAAGACTTTTTATGATAACAAATTTTATGGTATTCAATCAAGATTTTAAAAAATTTAAATAAATTTTGTGGTATTCAACTAAGATAAGATAGTCAATATTAACAGGAAAAAAAAACTAAGACAGTCAATATTTATTTTTAAGACAACAAAATCTTATGGTCAGGGTTGGACCATGGGGTGTGCAAAGAGCTCAATGGAGTCGGGCCTCTTCAAGGTATGGGCCTCAAAAAAAAATTATAGCCAAGTAGTACTACTAAGTACTACCCCACCCCATTAAAAAAAAATTACTTATTCTCTTTCTCTCTGATACCACGTGTTCCATCGCCATCACTTCATCGGACTTTCCTTTTCTTCTTCCCCGATTTGATTTCCTTTTCCTCTTCTGTTGCCTTGTTTTTGTCTCCACACATCCTCACAAAATGGGAAAGCGAAACGCAAAATAACAACCATTAACAATATGATACGCACTATGTTGACTCATTCTTCTGTTCCCCCATCGTTTTGGCATCATGCTCTTCACATGGCAATTTATCTGTTAAATATTCTTCCATGTAAAACACTTCAAAATCAGTCACCAACGCAACTTTTATATCACTGTGATTCCACTTACACACATCTACGAGCTTTTGGTTGTTTATGTTATCCCTTATTCCCGTCACCCATCGTTCATAAGTTACAACCCCGCTATACTCCGTGTGTCTTCTTGGGTTATCCCTTGAATCATAGAGATTACAAGTGTTATGATTTGTCAAACAGAAAATTAATAAAAGATGAAACTCAATTTCCCTTTACCAAGATGCATTCCCCTTCGTCGAACTCTTATCACTTCCTAGATAATGACCTACACCCTTATCTTATACATCAGTGACAAAATCAAGTATTACCACTTATAAACACATTGTCAAGTCATGTCCGATGCAAGACTCTTAACAAAAGCATCCTTCAAAAAAAAACTTAATAATAAAGCAAACCACTACTAATTAAGCTAAACTGGGCTAATAGACATAGCAAAGTATAAGTATAGCATCACAAAAAAAATTGATGGACAAATTCACAAATCTCAAGATAGGTTTAGAACTCATTACACAAAGAGTATAACAAGTTTCAATGTTAGTAAGTGTGCAGAATGGTGGGACTTGGTTCGCATCGTTGGAGAAGCACTACGATCAGTAAACCTAGGTCTCAGCTTATCTGAATTAGGTTCATTCACCTTGTTGGCCGGTTGGATTCATTGGAAAATTCCAACATAGTTCACCTCATTTAACATATCAGTTCAAGTTCGGATGTTAGATGCACCTATGGTTGGTCATGGAGAGTGCTAGGTTAATGTCTCGTGCAGTACACAATCTTAGTATCTGGCTGTTGCATTTTTGGATTTTCTAAACAACAAAACAAACACTAAACCATAGTCACGGAATTCATGGATCAGACTAAGAACCACGAACTGGTTCATCATAATTCGCAAGGGAATTTTCGGAAATACACTACCCGCAAACCATCTAAGAGCACTAGAAAAACAAAAACAACCTTGAACTAATTAAAAAGAATATGCCTAGTGACGTTGATCCTGCCCTTGAAGAAAGGAAGAATATGCCCCGGTGCCACCAATTAAAGACTTAGGATTCTCTCTATTATTCAACATATAATGCAAAAGAAAGCTTCTTTATTTATAACATAGCTTCCCCACTCAATGTTGCTTACCAGCCGATGTGGGACAATTTTAACTACCAGGAGTACTCATGCTTTCAAACCTCTATAACTCTAAATTTTTGTAAAGGTTAAATTTTATTATTTTTATTGATACTTTCATTGTTTATTTTATATCTTTAATTAAATGATTTTGTTATCAATAGTATACTGGTTATTAAATTTAAACTTACAACGAACCCAAACATACTGATTCTGTATACCCCCTTACCTACTGAATTCTTTAAAAGTGGTGAACTGCGTATCCAAATTCGTACCACGTAACGAAGCGGATTACGAACCGTGTGACTATGCACTAAACCACCATCATTTTGGGCATGGTTGGGAGAAAATAACAACAGTGTGCTAGCACTGTTCAGAAGTCCTTAAACTCATGATTCTATGATATCCTACCCAAAAACAATGTAAGTAAATATACCAGTTTGATTCTACGAGATATTTCGAGAGTTTAACAATCATGCGCATTAACATGTGCTCAACAAATAAACACAATAATTAGACTCAACAGTCATTGTCATGTGCAATTTACATTCTAGTTTCTATGCTGCACCATACAGAAACACTAATTTTAATCGAAGAAAACAAGCTGCTTATTGACAACAAGTTGCATTAAACGTAGTTTAAGCCTTTGCTTTCTTCGGTTTAACGCAGAGTTTAAGTGATGGACTTCCAAAATTGAAATAAAATTCAGCATATGAAGTATGAGAGGAAGCTTTTCCAAACACTATTTACTATTCTATTTCTACAGGCTAGTTGCCACTTGTGGTTCTGCATTTGTCCTTCCTATGGCATCAATAATACCTAAAACTTCTTCCGACAAGCGAACCGAGAAAGGACCTTGATGATCACCAAAAATGCAACCTTCAAAGTCAAACCAAACTGCAAGGATTGCACATAAAAAGACCAAATAATCATTACTATGATCAACTTCATCTTAAACATTTTCAAGACATTTTATCCAGAAGTTGGACATTATCGAATCAAAGTTTTATAATCAAATACAATTTTATCAAGATTAACTTTTTAATCTAAGTCCCAATTTTTTGATTGCAATGCTTCAATTTTTATAACTAAGCCAATCACAAAATATCAATATATGCAAGATCACAAGTTTTCAGCAATGGCATAGAAGTTTTCAGCATAATTAGAATCAAAATGGGAGAGTGGTAAATTGAAAGATCACAAGTTCAATGGTCTGGTCGGTTGCCGAGGCAATGAAACATGGTAGAAGAACTTTGTGTTGTTGAATTGAAAAATAATACTCCTTCCGTTTTAAAATGAATGTCGTTTAATGTTTTGGCATATGGATTAAAAAATATAGATATAACACTTTTATGAATCAAATATAGACATAACACTTTTATTAAAAGGGAAATGTTAACTTGTGCCCTTGAAACACAAGTTAATGAATCAAATATAGAAATAGTTTATTAGAACGTATGTATTTCATTTAATCTTTAACTTTTTAATGAATTGAATGCAGAAAATTTTAGAGAAAATTTCTTCTTTTGGGTTTCTTAACATATGTCTTAAGGGCACAAGTTAACACTACCCTTATTAAAATGTCTTACTTTATAAGAAAAAACAAATTTAAAGTTGCATTGAAAATTGTATGAAAGAAAAATTGGAGTATTTATTGAGAGTAAAGTTGAAAGAAAAAAATTAAAGTTGTATTGAAAATGTAAAGTGATATTTATTTTGAAACAATATTTTTAGCTATTTTAAAACAATTTTTTTTTAGGTAAAATGACACTTATTTTAAAACGGAAGAAGTACATAGAGTACACTTAGTCCCACATCGACATTGTCAAAAAATAGAATAAGAGGAAAACTTTATAAATGGCTTCATTAGTAAGTGCACAAAACATAGGCAATGGAAAATTATTTATTAACGGTGAAAAGGGCGTGAATAACTTTTAACCAACTTTTCAACCTGATGTGATGATTATTTTATTTAATATAATTCACATGTCAGGTTGTGGATTGGTTGAAATTTATTCTTATCTTTTTACAAAAAGTTAGTTTCAATGTTTATCACATATTATTATGATCTAAAATATAATAAAAAATGAATAAAATTGATGTATAAAAATCTTAAAGGTAGAATTTTTTTTAATTGAAAACAAAATATTTTAGACTTAAGTTGAATATACAACTTTTCTATACTTTGCAGGGGCGTAAGTTAATATTTTTCAAATTGATGTATATAGCACTAGTTAAGAAAAATTAAATTAGATACATTCACTTCAATTTATTTATCTTAAGAGGAAAAAACCAAAAAACATCAAAATCAAGGTAATCTTATTCAAAAAAAAATCAAAATTAATGTAATCATTAATCGTTATAACTTTTTGAATAAATATACTCTCATAGAAAATTATAAACAATAAATACATTAGCTAATATTAAAAAAACAAACATTAAATGAGATAAAAAAAATCTTTTAAGTAACAACTTCGTTTTAAAAGTTGTAACATTTTCTTACTTGTAAACCTTTTTTTTTTTTTAAACCAATTGATTGGGCTCTCAAGTGATTATTGAGCTTCAATCGTATAGGTGGAACCCCCTCCTTTAGAAACTAGAGGGTTAACAAAAAAATATCTATCTTTTTTTTAAAATCTTATAACAATAATTGGAGGAAATAATAGGTTGGAGGAGAGCTACATAAAGTGCTTCTCCATGCGGTTCACAAAGCGTATCTCATAATCAATGGAGCATTTAACTACTTAGCATACACATTCATGCCACCCATATAGGTGGTATAAACGGGTCTTATATAATATATTATATTACTTCATACTTTTCAAAAATATGATTTGACATATTTTAAATTATATGACATAGGATATGATGTGGAGTGATGAATACTTATGAAATTTTAAGAAAACGCGTAAAAAAATTGTTTCAATATCACCATTTTTTTTAAGTACAACAATATGAGGAGGGCTCAAAACTGTCGACTAATTTAGTGAATGAGTGAAAATAAAGAGATCAAAATTATAATTAAAAAGTATTCACTCAATTTAAATATGTCGCATTTGTAGTTGACTAAGTTGATCTAATACCATACGACATATGATTTTATGATTTTTTTTTTCCTAGTGGAATATGATTTTACGATATTTTAAACTTTTTAATCAAACTAAGTGGTGTGCGCGCACAAGCTTTGATTCACCATTAGATTTTAAAGTCACATGATGATGAATTTTTTTTCATTTTTCTCCCACCTCCATAATGCCCTACATTTTTCTGCAGAATTGACCTTCAAGCATCACCACTCTGATCTTGTCCATAAAAAAAAAAACAAAGAAGAATATAAGGGGAGGAGAACATTCAAACCTTCGGCCACCTCCAATCCATCTCCTATTTACAGTACCTGGACACTAAACAACTTTTCAGAATTCGTCCCTCAACCCGACAACTTCTTAGAGTACATACCATATCCTAAACAAGACAACATGTATGGATCATGTCACGGTTTCAACCACAATTCTCAGAATTTGAAACTCGCATGTAACATCTAAATGTGAAACCAAACATGTTTCTTTAAAGCTTTCGTATGTAGAGTGTGACTTTTTTAGTACGACCATTCCGCAAACTCGCATGCTCCAAAGTCCACTTGCACCACAAAGGTAAATATTCTTTAAACTATACAATACATGTTGCCATGTTGTTATTAACCTCTCAAAAAAATGTTGGTAATAATAAGTATATCAAACTACACCAAACAGGTAAAAAAAATCATTATGAAGATTTTTTTTTATAAATACATAATTGGATATGATTAAGGATGTTCATTTTCAAATCGATCCAAATTTAAAACACAAACCGATCAAAGAAATTGAGAATTGGTTGGATATCCTATTGTAAAAACTATTTGAATCGGATTTCATATTCGTATGGTATATAATAAATTGAAATGTCTGTTGTTTGACACAGACATTTAGGCGTAGTGCAAATGTTCAATATAGTCATTTCATAAATATTTTAAGGAGGAACTTTTCTGCCATATGTGTAGTGCAAATGTTGAATATAGTCATTTTTTGGTTCTTACAATAAGCCACACAAGTTCACAATGGAACCATCTTTTGTGTATTAGTAAAACAAATTAACATCATCAGATCAGACAATTATGTTCAAAAGAGAATCAAGAATTCCACGAGAACGATACAATCATGCATAAAAAACAATGCGACAGAAAACTGGGGGACTAGCCGCTTTTTTTAATCTCGAACAAATATTTGAGTTCCATATGACACCTTTTGTCATCATCTTCAAACTGTAAAACATCAACCAAAAGAGTAAAGAGTTTATGCATTAATATGAATCAATTATTCTATATATACAGAGTAAAGGCACAATATTCATTCATTTTAACCACTTGGGCAACTAAATAGGTGAGTAAAGGCTAAATTTTATATATATATTGAAATCATAAAAAAACATCCAATTGTGAATGCACGTTTACATTCCCATACCTTAAGTTTTGCAGAGTAAACACCCCTTGCAAGTGCACCAGAGGGAGTGGTGTCTTCTTTCAAGGCATATACATATGGATCCTTTTGGGGAGCAAAAGTACCCAACATTCCTTTACTCTGATCAACTGAAAAGCTCGAGAGTACAATCAACTTATAAGTTTCATACAACCAATACATAAACTTGTCATCTCGTTCTAGGCTCAAATGATACAACAAATAGTATTTAAAATGCACACATAATTTAATACTATGTGCATAGCATATATTCAACATTCCAATTCTAACTTAATAATAAAGAAAACCACTATTTAAGCTAAAGATGGGTTCAAAGACAAAACCAAACTAGATACACAGACATAGCATCACAATTCAAAATTGATGGACAAATTTACCAATCTCAAGATAGGTTCACAACTCATTACACAAAGAGTAGAACAAGTTCATAATGGATGGGATAAAGCATAAATCACAAGGTTCAAAATAACTAAAGAGTGAAGAAAGGCGGGACTTCGTTCGCCTCATTAGAGCTGGATTTCGCTCAGTACACCTAGGTCTCAACTCATCACAGTTGAGTATATTAACCTTGTTGTCCTGTTGGGTTCAGTGCAAACTTCCAACACCGAGTTTGTTCACGTTTATTGGTTTGTGACTTGATTTATGCAGAGAGTTAAGGAATTGAGAGTTGACACTCAATAGAACACTGTTCAGTGTTCACCTCCTTTACAGATGGGTTCAAGTTCAGGTGCTAGATGAATCTATGGAGTTGAGCTCTACAAACGTGAGGTTAATGTTTTATATACTATACAATCTTAGCATTCAACTGTTGCATTTTAGGTTTTTTGAAAATACAAACACCATACCGCACCGTCATTTTAGGCATGGTTCGGAGAAAATAACAATATTGTCCTCAAACTCGTGATTCTATGTGACCCTATCTTAACTTACAAATTGTCCTCAAATTCGTGATTCTATCAATGTGACCCTATCTTAACTTACAAATTGTGCTCAAATTGACCCAATTTATATATTTAAAGTCATAAACTCATTTGACTCAATGAGTCTACAAATAAACACAATAATGAGATTTAACTGTCAATGCCATGTGCAATTTACATTCTTGTTTAGAAGCACAAATTTGTATTCAGGAAAACAAGTTTTTTTTTTTTTTTTTACAACTACTAAGCATTAAACGTAGTTTAAGCCTTTATTTTCTTCGTGTTAACGTGGAGTTTAAGAACCGGACTTCTGAAATCGAACTAAAATTCAGTATTTCCAGTACGAGAAGAAGCCTTCCCAGACACTATTTACTATTCTACAAGCCAATTGCCACTTGTGGGGCTATATTTGTCCTTCCTAAGGCATTGATAATACCTAAAAATTCTCTAAACCAGCAAACAGATAAAGGATCTTAATGATCACCAAAAATGTAACCTTCAAAACCAAATCAAACTTCAAGGATGCCACATAAAAAGGCCAATTAATCTATACTATGATGATGAACTCCATCTCAAATATTTTTAAGACATTTTATCCGGAAGTTGGACAGTATCGAATTAAGGTTCCACAATCAAATCGAACTTTTTTTTTGGTGAATTAAAAGAATCAAACAGAACTTTAAATAAGGTTTATTGTAATTGTTTTTTGAACCCGACCCTCGACTTTTAGGATAATAATGCTTCAGTTTTTATAACATGTCAATCACAAAAAACCAATATATACAAGTTTAACTAGTAGCAGGGAAAGAAAAAACAAAACTAAATGTGTACCTTGAAGCCCCCCTTTCCACACTGTGTTAGAGTAAGTCAAACCAGAGACAAGGTTGTGCATGACACTAAATTGTAGCTTAAGCTGATAGCGAGATCCCTCCCTTAAAGTGAACAGCGTACGACCATTATGATTTTCTTCCACAGGTAAAGGAGTAACGATTTCACCAAAATCCTCGGACAGAATTCCAATGGAGTGGAATTTTACTTCAGGATCCAATTGACCTATCAAAGGAAAAAACAATTTAAATAAACCGAAGCGAAAACCGTTATTGTTATACAGCTCAAACAAACAAGGATCATAGACAGACAAAGTCCTTAAACAAACCATCTAAATCACTTTCCAAGGAACCCAAAAGCTTCTCCTTCCACCTCCTTAGGCTTTCATCCTCCTGCAATCATACAAAATAATCATTATTTTGATACATTATTAGTAGAAGTCACTTTATCAACCAATGATGTAATCAACCTATAAGAAACCACTTGAATACCATTATATACTGCATTATTAATTCAAGAAAAATTCAATAATACATTGTGAACTATACAGCCAAGACTACTTGTAATGAATATTTTGCAAAAACATAAAAAATAATGATTTGAAACCAGTTGCATAAAGGTCGCAACCATTTGATTTAATTTAAAATACTTTAGAAAAAACCAAGAAAAATACAATCTTTCCTTAAACCCACGATTTAAAAAGGAGTTGAGAACAAATTGCAGAATAAAAAATAAGGAAAAAAAGAACCTTGTCTTTTTCAATCTGTTCCTTGAGAGAAAGAAGAGGACTAGGAACAAAGACTTGTTCATCGTCTTCATCGTCTTCACTAGCAACATGAAAAGTGTGAGTGGTTTTGTCAATAGCAGAAGATGGACCAGCTTGTTCTTGTTCGTGTGAATTTTTTCCACCTTCCATCTCTTGTGTTGTGTACTTGTGAGAAGTTATCTGTGTCTTTGGGTTTTGGCACAGTACTCAAAGAGAGACAGACACAGTATGTTCAAATTCACATTCACTTTTGTTTTTCTCACTTGGGACTGTCGTCTGACATAGACCCTTTCTTTCGGTGCTTTGTCTTTTCCATACACAATACTGCTCCCTCACTTTTTAATTATAGTTTCATTCGATTAATAATGTGTTTCATTTATAATATCGATGACATATATCATTAATTAAATAAATTTAAAAAGTTAAATTTGCTGATAATTAGTAACGGGGATAGTACTATTTTTTATCTAGAGGTTTTATTAACTTGTACACTTAAGGCACTTTGCATTGAAAAAATATTTAAGAAATTGAATGCACGACTTTTGATACAAATACTTCTATAATAAGTTTCTTCATACGTGCCCTTGAAGGCATAAATTAACATTTACCTTTATTTAAATATTGATTATCACTAATTTAAAATTACATTAATTGTTTAACTTAATCATGTAATATACGCGTGAAAAATGACCATGTGAAATAAAAACATATATTCTATATTTGTAATTGATGATTTTTCATATTTTTTATTATATAATATACACAAAGTACATGAAAGTTATTTAGAGGTTAAATTTTTTAAGAAAATTTTACCTTATACTACCTTAACAATTATATTTCTATCTGTACAAATAGTTGAGACTCCATAATTTGAAAAAACACCTCTACAAAAATTAACAATGCATTGAAGGTCTGGCCATCTTTCTAGCAAGTGATTGTATAAATCTTTCTCAACCCATCATAAAAGATGATGAAGGTCTCTTGTGGTGACGTTGGACTGGACTACCATCATTAAATTTTTAATTATTGGCAAAAAAAATCTTAGCTCAACTAAAATAAATATATTTTAAATTAAATTAAGGTATTTTAAACCAATGAAAAATTAACTAAAATGTAATATTTAGAGTTTTTTTTACTAAGAAACGTTTAGAGTTTATTTTTCAGTTTCTTAGAATATAGAATACTTATTAATATTGACACTAAGATAATTAGTCACAATTTGATGGGGACTTGTTCTTCTTACTATAAAAAAGAATACTATATGTTTACCCTTCTAAAATTACCTCTTAATTAAGGGAAATGTTAAAGAGTGTTCTTGGAACAATGGTTAAGATGATAAAAATAGAAATATTGTATTGGGAAACAGTGAAAAGTGAATAATTTAACTTTTTAAAAGTCAAAACATTGTTGAATTCAATGTAAATATACTACTTTTTCTTTCCTTAACCATTGCCCTGAGGGCACTGGTTAGCAAGACCCTTTAATTAATAATGTTTTTTTTAAGTATTTGAACAATGGTATAGCTCACTAGAGAGGAGACATTATTCATGAGAGGGGTGTTCTATATCTACGATAAATAAATCCCCTCATGTTTTCTTGTTAAAATATCAACCTCTCATCTAACAAGTTGAGTGAGAGTGAGTATGTGCATAAAACACAAGGGTCATCTTATTATCCTTTATTATTAATGCTAGACTTGATGAGCTGGCAGCTTTGCCCTAATCTCTCCCGAATTTCCCTCATAATCCCATATTAATTGCTAGCCTAAATTTCCAACCACCCAAGTAAATCTCAGCCATTGTTTGCAGACGTTTCATGTACCTCTATCAACCAATCAGATGCTTTTCTTTTACTCCTCTCCCACTGTATAAACTCTTGCATGCCAATCAATTCCGACCTTAACACTCTTCTTCTTTTTCTAATTGTTATGTTCTGATTCATATATGTTATTCATGATGTACTCTTCTTCTTCTTTGGCAGGTCACAAACTTCATTGACTATGATCGACGATTGTGAAAACAAGTGGAGTTGCATCACAATTTTTGGATCCAGGCCGCATCACCACATCAAACTTGGAGGAGGTTGGAAACGCATGGTTGATGCGCGAAGAATTGAAGTTGGTGCAATTGTTAAGGTCGGGTTTCCACATGCTGACAAAAATGATACTATCTACATTTACGTGAAGCGTCCAATTGTGATTTGAGAAACATGTTGTTTCGTCTCGTTGTACGTTCATTCTATTGGGTTTTAGTATTTAGTGTTTATGTTTTTATTTTTGTCTTTTAAATTTCGAACTATGTTGATCATATGTAACGCGGCCACTTTTGTACTTAGTTATCAGTTGCTATTTCAATGAAAATTTCAATGTTTAATTGTGGTCTATAAGATTGCATCATTTTACAATCTCAAAACGAAAGTTTGTGAGAGACCCAATCTAATTCGCATATACCCAACACTCTCAGCTATAAGCTGTTATTAACATTCTGAAATTTTTACATTATTTGCATCAGCTGGTGATATCCTGACAGTCACAGTTCTAACTTTTTAAACAACTTACTGCTATTGGATTCAAAATAAAATCAAAAGGAGATTCGTCAACTTAAACAACACTTAGCGTTTTAATGGTTTATCCTGAATTAGCATGGAAAATAATAGTAAAGGATGGTACCATACTATATAAACTAAGCATGATGAGTTTATCTTGCATATTCAACATCTGCAAGAGATTATGCAGATCACCAAAAATTATGCAGGATAACAATTAGTATGATCATGTGTGTTTCAATTTTCGGCAGAAATTATGCAGATCAACAATTAGTATGATCATGTGTGTTTTTCAATCACTACATACATTTTCAATAATTTTAGTTCAAAAAAATTAAGGTTGATGTTTTTATTAGTTTTTTGGTTTCAAACTTTGACATATAAATTGTTTTAATACAAACAGAATCGGATGTGCTCCTGTCTAATTCAATTGGTTATGAGTAGTCTATAATTTTTAAGTGTTAAGAGTCATTTTGATGAATCTTCTGAGTGAATTTTTTATTTAGGGTTAATGGTGTTTTACCCCCAGTAATATATGTCATTTTCGGTTTTACACCCTGTAAAATATTTTTTTTTGATTTACACTCTGTAAAATATTTTTGTTTTGATTTACCCCCTAATAGGTCATTTAAAAACCAATTTTTTATTTTTTTCTTCAGAAATTCTCGTTTTTGAATGACCTATTAGGGGGGTAAATCAATACAAAAGTATTTTACAGGGGTAAATCAAAAAAAATATTTTATAGGGTGTAAAAGCGAAAATGACCTATATTACAGGGGTAAGCACTATTAACCCTTTCATTTATGATTGCACCATTTCGAATCATTGCTTCAATGATGTTGCAATTTATTTTTTTTGCTAACTAAGACATTTTTTTCTGCCCCAAAATGTCTTTGCATGCTTTAGGGATATGGAGAGTCACATTAATTACTATCATGGATTTGAAATGTGATTATTTATTGTTTTTCTCATGAAATCAAACAATGTGTCAGAAGGTGTAATAAATGGCGTGTGGCCCTAAAAAAGAAATACAAAGCGGGCTATCAATTTAGTATTTCAAATGTGCATTATAAGCAGTCAAGTGGAACAGTTTGTACATAATGACTTAAATGCTAGTGTGTTTGCAATCAACCAGATAAATACTATTTTAGTTACTTTTATACTTTGTTGAACCATTTCTTTTGGAATTTGTAGAGAACTTCCTTTAGGATTTATATTAGTCTTGAAACTTCCAATACATGTCTAATATTTAGATTAGTTAGTTGAAGAGGCAAAGTTTTTTTCATTATATATTTTTTCCAAAACATGAATCAGAATAGGTAATATGTTCAGCATAATTTTTATGGGATATATTTGAGCTTTTCAGAATATTTGAAAGACATTGATTGTCTTAAATTTATATGAGGATTAATGACATTATATTTTCTTGACCACTTATGGGATGCTTATCCATCATATTAATGAGCTGAAGAATGTAACTCTTTGTTATATTATGCGCCTGAAACATTTGATATTGTTGTCATTTTCTTGCTATATTTCTTCTATGTCATCTTTTTGAATATAAAAGACTAATAAATTAATTGTCATTGTTCGAAGTTACATGTTATATAGATATAGAGGTTGACAATCAAAACACTTAAAACATGAAGCAGATAATATTACTGACATCAACACATGACCAGGATATTTTGTTTTTATATCAGTTTGTTGTGGGCAATTTTGATCTGGAAAACAAAATTAATTATATTTTTATAAACCATTAGCTTGTTGTGGGCAATTTTGAAACTACTGTTCAATTGTCACAGTAGTTGATGCCCTCATTTGTTCTCAAACATAATATGAAGTCTGCATGGAATAATGTTAGTGTAGAAAAATTAAGGCTGATGATTTAATTAAGTTGCAATAAGGTTTATACAAAATGACTTTTCAAAATTTCTTTGTTGTAGACATCATTGGGCATGTAGTGGAAAAGGATAATATGAGGGAAACCGAGAAAAGTGGAAGAAAAAGCATAGTAATTGATCTTTACCATAG
>Ga0315915_1004310_pt1 | contig 18002 bp, 3 predicted proteins | sample MpolbnodulesMG_FD_207738 | JGI IMG/M metagenome (GOLD analysis project Ga0315915, IMG submission 207738) | Medicago polymorpha root nodule microbial communities from Los Angeles, California, United States - branched nodules | ecosystem: Host-associated > Plants > Roots > Nodule | place: USA...
TTAGTTGGTGTCTTTTAACAAATACTCATAAAATAACTTGGTAAAAAACACCTTCTTAAAATGTGTCTTCTAACAAAACCCTTTATTAATAATAATTGTCATTCCCCACTTAAACAAATAAAAAATACAAAGACATCAATTAAAATTTTACAAAAAATAAATTAAATATTTTATTACTCTATTTCTTAGGGAAAAAATATGGAACGAAACATATAATAAATGTGGCAGAACAACTTTTTCTCAAACACAATAGTATGGACCTTCCATCATTTATTCAGAACCGCAAGTGGCTTGTCTTCTTGATATGCTCCACCTGTTTTTTTTATAAATAATATGATATTAATCTCCACCTCCATCAATCCTCTTTTTCATGAGATGTCTATATGATCACAAAATCAACTCCAAACCTTGTTTAAGTGCACACATAAAAATATGGTGTTTAAACGCACACATAAAAAAAACGCACAAAAATAGATTTTGTTTTCATTAAAAGCATTATGTTTTTTTTAGGGATTTAAAAGACTTGACAAAAAAAAATTATAGATTTGATTTTATGATCATAAAAAATAGTATTTTTTTTGTATTATATTTGATTTGATTGATGGATAATGAATTATTAAAATATGAACCGGATGTATGGATGCTTACAAAAAATGTATTAATGAATATTCGTGGCTTTGCATTGGACATTAGATGCTGAGAGGTACAAAGGGGTCCATGCATGGCTGGCAAACTCTGATGGGGGATTCACCATGTATTTTCTTTTTTTATCAATAGCAACAATCATCATTTTTAGTTGATTGAATTTTCCCTGTAACTTTCTGTCATGACTCTTTTATCCGAGGTTTTGCAACTCGAGATTTACCTTAAATTGTTTTGTCTAGGTAAACTTGATTCGAGAATTTAAGGTGTGATTTTTACTTTTTAGTTATAACTTTGTTAAAAGATACCTTCATAAAAATTAGTTGGTGTCTTTTAACAAATGCTCATAGAATAACTTGCTAAAAGACACCTTCATAAAAAGTGTCTTCTAGCAAAACCCTATTATTAATATGTCTTGAGTTTTTGTACAATATTTTTTTGCTGAATTTTTTACAATCTATTTCATATATAATGTTGTAATCAACATCATAAACAACAAAGGAAAATCGGATTAAAGTTTAGTAGATATCTCTCGTCGTTGCTATTAAGTTGAAAACGTTGTTGGCCTAGTGTTATTGGCTTGGAATCTGAGAGTGTGCTCATCCTCAATGTCTCATGTTCGATTCTCTTTAGTGCCAATTTGAGGGAGGTTAGTTTAACTTCTTAAAAAAAAATTTGAAAATGTTGATGATCTTCTATACTTTTCAAAAGACTTGATCTTTTTTTTTTCCTAGGTGATATAATTAATCTTCTGATTCTTAAAAGAATGAACTTGATGATCTGAAGTTCGGCTGTGAGTTAATAAGTAAAATACAAATAAATATGTTTCGATTGATCATTAATCGAACTTAAATACTCTTAGACAATTTACCCATTTGATAGAATATATTAATCACTTGGTCTTAATCATTTAATTTTCGTAGTTTCACTTTAATTGTGTAATGTTTTTTAAATGAAAAAAAAAACTATAGTAGCCTAGAAAACCAAAACAAACAAACTGCTTCATTATTTAATTTCCAGAAGGTGAGTGGCGGTCAAATTTTTAATTATGGGATGTAATGCATGGCTTTTTGTTAATAAAATAATGATGATGATAGACTTTATCTTTGACGCCATCTTATAGGGTAAATCACCACCGCGGCCGTAGGATTAATTGTGTTGTTGATCAATGAACGTCTAAGATTGGCCTGTTGGTGACATGTAATTTTCTTGTACGAAATCATCATTAATTAAACGTAAGGTTGAGTCATATTATATGCAATGCATGTCCGTATCGTGTCCAATTCTTTGTCCCATGCTTCGTGGCCGGTGCTGCTTACTTTTCTAAAAGTCATTATCAAAATGTGTTAAACAAAATAATCATGTAGAAATGCCATCAACATAACTTAAATGGCATGGATGTTACGTTATATAGGAATTGAGATATGAACTCATGACTTTTTTACTTATTTGTTAAGGTGTATATTTTTTATAATTTTTTTTAATATATAACCAAAAATAATTCACCCTGCACAAGGTATACTGAAAGTGAAACACTTAAAAGAGTACAAGGTTACAATGTGCGCTTAACTAAGCCGCACAAGATAGTGGGTGACGACATCATTCGTGATAGCAAGAAACAAACAAAGGATGGTGTGATCTCAACCACAAAAAAGTATTCAGCTTCACTTTGTCTGCAATAGCAACTAGATCGAAGGCCACATTTTTTAAGATGTGATTGCTCCTCTCTTTTCAAATTGTCCAGACACAAGCAAGCCAAATTAACTTGAAGAATAAATGAGTAGATTGCGGCATACCCGCCAAATAGATAAACTGGTGAAAATGATCTCCAATAGTGTCGGATGGAACAAAATCAATGTCGAGCCAACGCCAAACAAACAACCACGTGCTACCCAGTGTGTTGCAGCCAAGGAATAGATTATCCGTCGTTTCTATACAGCCACAACCCCCCACATATGTAACATTGTAGGTTGAAGAATGCCTCGACGCAACAAATTCATTTTTGTAGGGACTCTATTACGAAGCAGACGCCAAGCGAAAACATAAACTTTTGTAGACATAAGATTATGTCATACGTCTTACCAATGACCTGTAACCATCATCTCATAAGAAGCTGTCAATAAATGATAAACCTCACACACTGAATAGCCATGAGTAGGTTCAAGCATCCACTGCCATTTATCGCTAATGTGTTCATGCAAAACAACGTTATGTAACAAAGATGAACAATATATTTTTTATAAATGGAGAGGATCTCAACCTAACCTTCAATGTAATAACAGGTTATCTTGCGTGACTATCTTGTGTTTGGGTTATGTGGAATTAGAGAAATAGTAGGTTATTTAAAAATAAGGAAATCAACATTCATCAAATGCTAGTTAAAGTTAAACTTCCCTCTTTTAGGTGGATGAGAGCTAATCATGTTTTAAATTTGGTGGTCGAACCATTTTGCTTCTTTGGATATTGGCTAATCATTTGTTTCAGTTTTGTGTGTGGTTACTTAACCTGTGTTGTAAACTCTTGAGGTCTTTTTGGCACTACTTGTGCCAAGAATGATCCACCTTTGATATTAATGTAGTCCATATTTGCTTACTCAAAAAAAAACTTTGAGTGTAATAATTTTGTCGACTTTGTCTCTATCTCACTATAATCAATCATTTTTATTAAAATAATTGATTTTAGTCATTCACATTTATCAATTAAATACACAAAGGTCATCAAAACTAAACATAACACAAGTATTTTCTGTCCAAGACATTATATTTATCTGCATCATTAAAAGATATGCAATCAAGAACGTCGATAGTTTTCTTATGATAAAAACGTCATTAGTTCTTTTAAGAAAAAACGACAATAGTTCTAAAAAAAAAATCATAAAAAAAGAGCTGTAATATCATTATATAAAAAAGACAATAATTCCAGTAAAAATATATAAAAAAAAAGAAGAAGAAGCTTTTAAAAGAAAGTAAACTTGATGTTATTGCGTGAGACCATGACTTGACTAATTGAAATGATAATAAATTGATAGATAAATTAGAAAAAAGGTATGATGATTTTTTTTAAAGAACGAATGATGATTTTTCGTCCAACAATAAAATATCCATGCATATTATTTCCAAAAATATATATATCACATAAAATTTATCCTTTTTTCTTCTTCTAAGAAACAGCTGTGAAATTAGAAGCAAGTACGCAACACAAGTGACCAAATCAGCTATCAATAATTTGTTCACAAAAAAAGTTCAAAAATTAAAGCAGCCATCATTGACCAGAAGGTAACCAAAAATATTCAGTTTGAACCAATCACAACACAATAAAAATATATGTGTATTCTTTCAAAAATAAAATAAAAATATGTGTATATTCAATCCACTACAGTTGCCTCAAATATGAACATCTTTGATCCAACTATCTATATATTCAAAAACTTTTTGATGATGAGAATATTTAAGTCTCTTTTGATTTAATCATGGGTCTTGAGTTTGATCCCAATATTAAGAATGCAACAACTTTAAAACTGTCGAGAGAGAACCGTACTTTTTTTTTGTTGAATGCAAAGGAAAAAAAGAAAAGGACACTAGGAACGAGGCTCAATACGTGACGTCGAGTCACACCACAGTTTCCAACTCCGATAGAGGAACCTGTCAAAAGGTCATACTTCACTTTGAAGAGCGTCTAAGTTCGGCCAAGAAATCAGCATAAAAGTTGCTCATTTGAAAAGAAATGCTAGGAATATGCTTCTTTGAACCAAACATCTTTACCAACAAAGAAACATATACATGTTATGCGAATGTTGAAGAAGATGGATGACTTCTAAGAGAACAATTCTCTTTGTTATAATCTCATGTTTAGTTTGATAAAAGTACGATGAGTAGTTGATAAATTAGTTTAGAGGATAACTAATAACCTAGTTTATAGTAGATAGTGGATAAGCTAGTTGGTTGAATTTTAATGTTTGGTAAAATTAACGCTTAACAATTCAATATCTCTTACTTTACATTTGTCATAACGGTAAATGCACCAATATTGACAATGAGACTCAAAATCATTTTTTCCTTTCTTTTACTTATACTTTTTTTCTTAATTTATGTGAAATGATCAAAATGCTCGATTATTTTGAGATAAAGGGAGTACCGTTTATAATTTAGGCAAAAACTAAATATAAAATATTATAAAATGGAATACATTTGGATACATTTGGCAAAATTTATACCATGGAATATTCAAGTCACAAGTAGAAAGAAAGAAGATAATAATGAAGGCCACAAAATGATGTGGAATTTTAGAAGAATAAGACAACTCAACATACCTTACAACAAGTCAAGCAACACAAACACAACACAATCACATATCAAAAGAAACAACCATTATTCATTACACTGCCACCACTTTTTTACACAATCATCCCTTTTTCTCTACACAAAAACAAACTTCTTATTCTCTTCTCTCACAAATTATTAAGAGAAAAAAAAAATTATACAATTCTTCAAATTATTGAATTTCTCTGCAAATTGTTAACTCACCTCAATTCTCAAATTCTCTTTAAATTCACCTTTCAACCTCAATTTAATAACCCTTTTGTTTCAATTCAAGAAACAAAGCAAAATCAAGTAAATTAGGGTTTTGCTTCTTCAATTGAACTCAACAAAATTTGGGCATTTTCTGGAAAGTTCGGTTTTTTTCTGAATTTTCATTGCATTTGAGCATCTGGGTCGAATTGGAAATTCTTCACCGTCATGCATCAAGCTGTGGTGGATCCATTGTTGTCGCCCAATTTGAGCTCCGACTCTGTTTCTCGGAGATCGGCGTTGGAAAGAGGGAGATTTGGTGATCTTAGAGGGTTGCAGTGGCGTATAAATCTTGGGGTTTTGCCATCTTCTGTTTCAGCTACCATTGATGATCTTCGTCGTGTTACTGCTGATTGTAGAAGAAGGTAAATTAGCTTCGAAATCAAGTGTTTCAGTGTTTGTATTTTATTTTTTGAGTTTTGTGTTTAATTGGTTTGCATATTATTTAATTGGATTCCTTAAAATTTAATGCTTATTGATTGATGATATGGCCCTATTTGGATAAACAGCTTATTTGCAGCTTACAGCATAAGCACTTATCATGATAAGAGTTTATGTATAGCAAAAGATAAAATAAAGTTAAATTGTTTTTTTATAAGCTGTTTTCATAAGCTATCTTGGAAAACTTGTGAAAATGAGCTGAAAACAGCTTATGAACAATGTCATAAGCTATTTTCGCAGGCTCTCCCAAACAGTCTAACAAAACTTATGTTAGATAAGCTTGAATATGTCAATCCAAACAGACCCTATATACTAAGCTGATTTTGTTTCAACATAGTTAGTTTTGATACTCAACAATAACAAATGTTCTGCTGAATTTATTTTTTTTGTTGGTGGGGTCATCATGGAGATAAAAAGCTGCGATTATTTTCTTTGAAGAAAATTTTAAAATTTGTATTTTGACTCAACGAATTTCGTTAAAGGAAGCACTATTATAATCTTCTGTGTTGATATATCTGCTGTTGAGACTATAGATTAGCATGTGCAATTTCATTGGCAGGAAATGGAAGAAGATTATGATGTTCATTGTTTACCTGGTATTGTAAAGAAGAGTTGTTCTGTTTGATACCAGAGTTTTTGATGTTTGTCTTAATTGCTCAGTAGAAGTTAATGCACTTTGCAAGCTAATTGTGTTTCTTGCTTACACGCATAGTAATCATGAACTGTATTTGTCTCGTCAGGTATGCCAGTTTGAGAAGGCGCCTCCTTGTTGAAGCCCCTATTCCAAAGAATGGAAGGAATTCACCGACTCTTGAAATGGACAATCCACTTTCACAAAATCCAGGTAAGCCCTTGTAACTTTCCAAATTTCTGGTAAAAACTCAGCAGAGATAAAAGATGAATATTTCGAATAGATAGTTATCCTTCTCTGTTTCGTGCTGGTATGAAAATTTTAATTTTTCCCTGTGATGAATATAACATGACCTTTATATGCAGATAGTACATGGAGTCGCTTTTTCCGCAATGCAGAGCTGGAAAGATTGGTTGATCAGGATTTGTCACGTTTATACCCAGAACATGGAAGTTATTTCCAAACACCAGGGTGCCAAGGCATGTTGAGACGGATTTTATTGCTATGGTGTCTAAAGCATCCAGACTGTGGTTATAGACAAGGTAAATTTTGCAGACAAGCAATATATCAATCTTAATGAAATTCTCCTCCATTTTGTTTATGCCCATTTGAACAGAAAAGAACGTGTGTCTGTTTTTTTTTATTTTAATGGCAAATGTTAGTATATTATTTGTTACGTTAGTTTTTTCTCCTTGCTAGGACTTGAACCCAAAATCTCCAACTTCTTAACCCTTAGCTCAAACCAGTTGAGCTACCCAACCCTCCTTGTGTTTGTGTTTAACTATTATCTATCACATGTTTAAATGTTAAGGGGATGCATAAATACTTGTAGCTATGGCAATGGATTTTAGCGTGTGATTGTTTTTTAATCATTTTTTCGTTACAGCCAACTAGTTCTTAGCTACTTTTGCATTTATTATTGCTCCAAAATCTATAAAGATGTGTGCATTTTATGCTATAAAATTTTGCTGTTATATTGTCAAATTTATTCGTTATTTAAAAGGAAAAGTTATACAAAAGAGTGCCAAAAATTAAGTGATTAAATTGTTGAGAAATCTATATATGGTTAAATGCGAATTCAATCTGTTTGGCTTCCCTTCTTTTAGATAACTAGTTTGTGTTCTTGTTATATGATGTGAAAATAAAAATTTAACTTTACATTAATGGATTGCTTTTGTTCACTTAATTTTATAGGAATGCATGAATTACTTGCTCCTTTTCTCTATGTTCTCCAAGTTGATTTGGAGCGCCTCTCAGAAGTTCGGAAGCTTTATGAAGACCATTTTACAGACAGATTCGATGGTCTTTTATGTCAAGAGAATGATCTTACATACAGCTTTGATTTTAGGAAATCTCCTGACATGATGGAGGATGAAATTGGCTCCCATGGAAATGCATCAAAAGCCAACAGTCTTGACGAACTTGAACCTGAGATACAGTCCATTGTATTACTAAGTGATGCATATGGAGCTGAAGGTGAACTCGGCATTGTATTATCAGAGAAATTCATGGAACATGATGCTTACTGTATGTTTGATGCTTTAATGAAGGGGGCCAATGGTTCAGTTGCAATGGCCGATTTCTTCGCTACCTCTCCTGTACCTGGCTCCCATACTGGCTTGCCTCCTGTCATTGAAGCTTCTATGGCATTGTATCATTTGTTATCTCTTGCTGATTCTTCTCTTCATAGCCATCTTTTGGACCTTGGGGTTGAGCCACAGTACTTCTATCTTCGATGGTTGCGAGTTTTATTTGGACGAGAATTTTCACTTGACAAACTATTAGTCATTTGGGATGAGATCTTTGCATCAGATAATAGCAAAGTGGAAAGTAGTGCGGATGAAAACATAGATTATGGGTTCAGGATCTTACATTCACCTCGAGGAGCATTTATCTCAGCTATTGCTGTAGCGATGTTACTTCATTTAAGATCTTCTCTACTTGCAACTGAAAACCCTACAACCTGTCTCCAAAGACTACTAAACTTCCCCGAAAACGTTACTATTGGAAAACTTCTAGAGAAGGCTAAAACCTTGCAGGATCTTGCTTTAAGTATTGATATTTCATCCCCATCACTTTTGCTTGTAGGGTCTCATTACCAAAGTAAAACAACATCTACGAGATCGGTTAGCCTTCCATCTGAATCTGTGTCTCCAAAAACTCCTCTGAATTTTATACCTGATAGTTACTGGGAAGAAAAGTGGAGAGTTGCTCAAAAAGCTGAAGAACGTAAGCAAGACGGTGTAGAAAATCAGGTTCCGACTCTGAAGAAAGGATGGACAGAAAAGATGAAATTACGTTTGAGAAGAGCAGAGTCTGACCCACCTCCATCAAGGGTTCTAAGTGGACAAAGGGGATCTAAGCCATCGTTTAGGCGCAGTTTGTTAGAAGATCTGCGTAAAGCACTTGGTGCTGAGGAAAACACAGAACACGAGCAGCATCATGATGATATCTTAAGCGAGCAGGATAATCTTTCTGAAGCAGTTGAAGAAGAGCAACAAGAAAGTAGCTGTAATAGCGACAACAATTCTGATGATAATTGTCCAAGTGGAAATTCTGGACATGAGGAAGAGTCTTCTGTATATTCTGACTCTGCTAGTCCTCCTAATGAGGCCAATGATGCCTCAGAGAAAAACAGTGCTGCATCTTTTTTATCCCTAGATGAATGCAACGAAGCTTTAGATACCAGTCCTATTGGTTCACCCCTTCCACTCTCTGAACCACCTGAGAACATACCTCCAACATCTGTGTGCAATAATAACGACCAAGGAAATAATCAAGGCAATGAAACTTCAGATACCAGTACAAGTGTTTCACCCTTTCCAATCTCTGATCCTTCTCATAACTTGCCTCAGACATCAGGGTGCAATAATGATGGTGAAGGAAGTTCAGCCACACAACCTAAAGAAAGAAAACAGAATAAATTCCAGTGGTTTTGGAAGTTTGGACGGAACACCGTTGAGGCTATCTCCGATAAAGTAGGAGGTGGTGCTTCCGAAGCTACAAAGTCTGCCAACAGTATTAGCAATCAAAGTAATTCACCGCCAGCCTCACCTGCTGCTAGTGGACATTGTAGTTCTGTTAGCGGCAGAGGAGATTCCGTTGACCAAAATGTTATGGGCACTTTGAAGAATATTGGGCAGTCTATGCTTGACCATATTCAGGTAAAGTTCTTCCCTACTGCCACTCTTATTCTTCATGGTTTAATTATGAAATGGGTTGAATAAAATTTGGGTCATGTTTGGATAAACTATTTCATTAAGCACTTTTTGCATTAAGTAGAATGGTAGGGACTAAGTATATTTTTTCCAATTTGATTTTGGTTTAACATGAAATCCTATAGACCTCAAAACTAGTGTCCTTTTTTCCCTGGTTTCAAACTTGTCATCTTAAGGATTGTTTTTTGTGGTGCAGGTGATTGAATCTGTTTTCCAACAGGATCGAGGCCAGGGAGCCTCATCGGAGAACTTATCTAAAAATGTTCTTGTTGGAAAAGGGCAGGTTACTGCCATGCAAGCTCTAAAGGAGCTTCGGAAAATCAGCAATCTTTTGTCTGAGATGTGAATCTTGTTTTGACGTATGTATATACATTTTTGTAAATTACAATTCTTTTGCTCCAATAAAGAAATGAGTTCCTTTTCTACATTCTTGTATCACACCAGAGTTTTGCAAATCTTCTGTGAGATGAATATGTAAAATGTAAATATATGCATCCGGATTTACATAAATCAATAAAATTATGATAATCAATAACTCTTATTTGTACTTATATGCGTATGGATTTGCCTGGTTGCAAACCATGTTTTGCATTTAAAATCCAGTACTAAGTTGAAATTCACATGGTTTAATCAGTATAGTATGCCACTAACCCAAGGTTATAAAATTCAAGTGATTGTTTTTGGATTCTAAATTTAGTCTGAAATTGTTGGAAGAGGATTTGGTGCAGTTACTACTTCATGCACGGTGTTTCTCTAAATCGTTGCTTTTATCATATGACAATGGTTTGATAAAGTTGTAAGTAAATAATTCAATTATGATCCATTGACCAAAATAAAAATCAGTGTCGTAACTCTATTTGTATTAGTCATTAATTTTGTAGATTGAATTGTTGGGCACTTTGGCTGCTATAATTTCAAAGACTAAATAAACAATTAAATAAAACACACACATCACACATGCAAGTTCCACTTCTTTCAATTGTACTTTTATCCCTCCTTTATATCAAAGTGCCTTACTAGACACGTCACTCTTCTTATCATTCCAATTTCTAGACTTATCCTTGCCACCTTGCACCTACTCAAATTTTGTCATTTTAAAATCCAGTATGCCAATGCTTTTTTTTAACTCATTTGACTTCATTTTCATTTTCAATTTGAAAGGAATATTACAAAAGCAAGAATAAAGGTAGAAAGTAGCACTTAAGCTACCACCAATAATTTGCAATCACCAACCAATTCACCAAAAATGCTAACAAATATTCTGATGACCTTTTTTAAGAAACTACATGAAATTTTTTATGCATAAAAAATTATATAATTATCATTTTGACAAGTCTATAATTTATATTTTCAAGACGATTTATTAATATGAGTTTCTTAAATTATATCCTTAAGACACTTGTTATGATGTTTATAAACTTATTGATATATAAAGAAGGATAAAAAGAAAGGACGAAGGGGGCATATACCAAACCCAAGCAAAACAAAACTACTATTTGAATCCATAATTTGGTAAACCTACCATATTCTTAAAGAAATCAACATCTATAAAGTTAGGATAGTGTTCCATCAATGAAAGCTTTGTTTAGTAAATCCATGAGAGACACATTTATTTGCACATTATTGTCTTCACCGTAAAGTCGAAAACATAAAGCTCATCTTAGTAGTCAACTATAAACAATTAGTATTCCGTCCATTCCTCAATTGCCAAGCAATAATGCTTGCTTTTTTTTAATATACAAAAATAATGCTTATAGACTTGAAAACAAAAATCACTAACTTTGAATTATACTTGAACCACAAACTATGCCAACCATTCAGTATTCGACTATCAACTCCATAAAGTCTTGGCTTTTACATTCTCCACTTCCCTCAAGTTACTTCCCCACTTATTAACAATATTATTATTTTTTGTGTGAAAGGGATACTATGATGATTACTATAATCTAAACTAATAAATAAACTAAAAGTATATACGAAACACAATATACCACATATAGCAGTAGTGCAATTTGCAACAATTTCCACAAGTTAGCAAGATAATAATTTTTTGAGTTTTTTTTCTTTCCAAACTAACGTTTCCAAAAAAAACCATTTGTTTGGAAAAATACTTTCGTACAAAAGAAAAAAAATGATTTTATACCCGAAAGTGTATTTTCAAACAAAAAATAGTTTTTTTCCCTAAAATATACTTTTGAAGTAACTTTAAAGGGTCGAAAGAGAAACTCCTTAATTTGTTGGTGGTGTGTTTGGAAGATTGGAGGGTTTTGGAGATTTTCTATCTTTTTTAAGAGTTTGTCGAGAATGATAAATAAAAGATTAAAATTAATATATTTTTAACTTTAAAATATTCTAAGATAGATTAAATTGATGACAAGTGATCGGAGATAGTTTTAGGGTGTCAACATATTTAAGATGTCATTAATATCACTTGTTGCTTTCACTTTATTGCGAATTTGTCTAAATCCTCCAAAATCATTTTCAAATACACATTTTGCATTCCACTATTTTATGAAGAGGATTTTGTATTATGAAGAAAGAAAGAAAAAAAATCCAAAACCCTCCCCTAAAAATATCCTCTATTCCTTCAACTTACTCCTTTTTTTTTTTCTTCCTAAAGTCTTCCGTCCAATCTCCCAAACAGACCCTTAGGTTTATAGTCCCACCATTTTAACGCCCTTCTCCATCCCACCCAAGAAAAAGAAGAAAATATATCAAAATAGAAGTCAACAGGATTGACTCAAAAGCCACTATTAGTTCACTTACCCCACTCTAGAAGGCACCATAGTTCGTGTTATGCAGAATTTGCCTATCAATTAAAGAATTATACAGCACTCAGGATGCTTATGAATTAAATTGACCGATTTTCTGCATGTTTTCGCTGACAAAATCCTGATAATTAGATGAATTGAAGGAAATTTAGAAAATTTGGAGGTAAATTGAAAAGAAACAACTCATCAAACACTAACAATCATAAACAGACACCAGGGGTGGATTAACAACTGCCCCTCTGGAGTACAAATTACTTCCCTGTGCCCCGGATGTCATGAAAACTGTTCTATCAACAATCCAAGTAATGATACAAAAACGGCACCTTATAAATTATCACCATAGTTTAGTTTTCTGTTGGATTATAGTTGCACCTAAATATGTATTAGTTATGACGCTTGAAACTTCTGTTGCTATACACCTTATCATATTCGGGAAAACCCTCTCCTATTTTCTGGTATGCTGTCACAGACAATAAGTCAATCCATATGATTGTGGAACCCAGGAAGCAGGGAAGTGATAAATCCAAAAACAATCATCTGGATCTCCTTTACAATGCCCCACCACTGGTTGCCACCATTGCCTCTGCCAGCTTCTGGGACATTCTCATTCTCAATCGCACGGTCTGCACCATTAGCAGGCTGGTTCTCAATGGCAGCATCGGGTTGACCCTCTGCCGATAGTTAATGACAAACAAAGGTAAAGCGTATGTCAGTAATGATTGAAACTTAAATTGTACCTTCCATAGAGAAACCAGTTCCACGTATTTGAAACAGGTAACCCATCCCAAAAGGAAATTAATAAATGGTTTAAATAAAAAAAATGACGTTCATAAGCTTCCAAGAAACATACCCCCCAAATTACATTACATATTGCATCATCTCTCTTTTAATATTAGTGTTTCCCGGCCAACAGAAGCAAATGCAAACTCATTTGAATAAAATAGTAAGCAAATCATACCTGCTGGAGGAGCATTGGCAACCACCTGCCCTGCAGGAGGTACATTTTCAGCCCTGGCTGCAGGTCTTGGTGGACGAGGAGGTGCTGCAGCTCTTTGCATATTTTGTGAAAGCCATCTCACAATCGGTGTCAGAGCTCCAGTTTGGTATCTGTAACACATCTCAATTGATTAAATACAACAGCTTACATTCACAGTATAAGCATTATCTAGTTCAGTGATATTACATGGCACATATTATAAGGACAACAAGTTTGATAATATTATCTGCAGAATCACTTTTTGAAGAAAAACAAGTTAACACTTACAAATATACAAGAACAGCGAATAAAATAAGGACAACAAGCCTCTGCCTTGATCCATCTTGGTTGAACAAAAAGATAACAGCTGCCAGCTTCAACATAAGTAGCAAATCGATTTGAAATGCAATTTGAAATCTCCTTACAACAACTTGTCTCTGAGGTGCAGGCTGCTGAGGATGTTGTTGCTGTGCTGCTTGCCCCTGATTTTCACCGGCAGCAGCTTCAGAACTTGGCCTACTGATAAGTATGACCACCCAGTTAAAAAAAAGCACTACTATTAATGAACATATTTATCCACTAAAAATAAATACGTTAAAACTTAAAAGTCAAATTTTGACCCAAAAAAAAAAGAATTGTTTAAAATGTGCACTTATGTTTCTTTCCTTGAGATCAGGTGTGCATATGAATTGAACACGCAGTCAAGCTCTGAATGTCACTCGTGGAAAAGAAAAATATAATTCAATGATGTAACAGAGAACTTCAAAATAATGTGGTAGAACTATAATTGATGTATGATCGTATAAGAACGCCTAAGGTTTACCCCCAAGACCAGCACGAGCTGCCAGGAAATCAGAATCAGGTCTAATTTTCCTTGAATGCTGAATCCTTTTGCAAATATGACCTATTAATTAATTTATGACAAACTCTGTCCAAGAAAACTTAAAACAGCCCCCTACCTAACATATCCTTAGGTTTATGCCCCCATTAGAAGTCATCATGAGAAAAACCTATGCCTGCCTTTTGCAATTTAACTTGAATGCATTAAAATGTATACTTGGTTAAAAATGATGATATAATATTATCATTCTTAAACAACACAAATACCTAATCAAATATTATACCAAAAAACTATAGTGGATAACATGCTGCTAATGCAGGATTTTATAGTCGAATCAAGTAAAAAGGGAAGAGAAATGGTCATTTTGATGCCACCGTAAAACCATCAATGTCTGACAAGTGGCAGCCATTAAACCTCCTTTGAATAATGTAATTTTAACCTTTTTATATTATATTTTGACAATCCAAATAAGTACCGTTCCTCTGCACAATAACCATTGTTGACCCAGTCAATATAGAAAGTCCTAGAAATATCATGGTCTGTTTAGTTTGAAACTAAATCTTGTTATTTGTTGTTTTCGCTTTTAATAGCAAAACTGTAATCTTAATTCATGTTCTCAAACTTGTTTTTACTACTTCTTGAACAAACTTTTGAGATAGGGAAATAAATAAAGTGAAAGCAACATGGCAGTTTTTTGTAATTAAATGTGAAACAGGAAATAAAAATTTAAAACATTTCTCAAACCAAACAGACCCTCGACAGTTCACCCTGACAGAAACAAAATATGGAACATCACAATTACAATTACAATTATAAACATGCTAATGTATTTTCCAATATATCCATGTTACAAAATACGCTTAAATAAATATCAACGTAAGTAGAAAAACCGTTTAAACTGTGCTATAACTGGGCCTATAAAAAGGTATAAATATATTGATTTATTTTCCAAAATACCTATAAAATATGCTTATATAACAAAATGACTATTAATTCCTCTAAATCATGCTATCACTAAGCTTCACATGCAAGGACTAAATATCATTCTAACAAAAAAACTAGCTACTTAAATATAACGAATGAATATCATTGTAAAAAAAATAACAAGCCACTTACGTAGGTGTGCGGTAAGTCAATGGAATCAGGGTGTTGTATGGAAGTCCGGTAACATGTCTATCAAAAGGATTAACAGGAACAGCATATAAGCCAGCTCCACGGTTCGCGTGTTCCTCAGTTTGTGGTGGAGTCAACCCTGGAATCAATGCAGGAATCAATGCAGGGTGCATACCAGGAAACATTTGGTAATATCCAGCTGGATAGGCCGGCAAATTGGAAAATGTCGGGACCTGAGACTACAATACGCAGAAGAAATCATTACCACCATTTAACACAAGAATTCAGAACAACATCAAAAACAACTCTGAGCACATTCCCATTCACATATTCACAAAGCAAGCACAAGATGTGTAAAAATGGTATAAAATAAAGGTCCGTGGATGCGATTTGCGCCATGATATGTATGTTACCGATGTTGCCGAGACTGCAATGCAGCTACGAATTATGAAGCATTGGCACACACACAAACACTAGACGCGACACTTACACATTGACGCCAGTAATAATTCAATAAAATGGCAAAATTTAATGTAATCACGTGTGTTGGTGGTGTCAGTGTCGGACACGTGGCACGCCTACGACGAATGAGGCTGCATCGAGTGCTTTTGACCACGTTCCTCTTTAATATCAAATATCACAAACTGCAACCGTTACCACGAACTCAATTTAAAACCTTATTTATAATAACTACAATCAGTCAAACACAATTTTGAGCTAAATTAGGTTCTTAACACATACAAAAAAAAAAAAAATGCTAAATTAGGTTGTTAACACATAAAATGGCTGAATGAGACCCATCTTGAAAAATTTTCTATTTCGCTTAAATTGGTGTTCTACGAGCTCGTATCTGTAAATTTATTTATTAAAAATACGAATTTGAAACAAAAATAATACAATAATCATAATAAACCCTAGCTTGAGTTCAATTGCATCAAAATGGGTATCGTGAATTGGGTATTTAATCAATTAAACGAACAATTACGCATGAAAATTGCGTAAAGAAAGTGAATTGCAAAAACTACCTGAGATGGATCTTGTGGCGATTTCTGCGAAGAGGAAGGTTGTGAAGTAAACGGCACCGTTTCGGGAGCGTTTTCTGCCATTGTAGTTTAATTAATCGATTTTGATTTTAGGGATTTGATTTTCCGAATGCGAAATTTGAATTTTCTGAGATTTGAGATTTTTGGTGGTTGAAGAAGGTGAAAGGAAAATTTAACTCATTGGATTCAGGATGTTTTATTGTTTTCGTTTTCGTGGGAGAATTGTTATTGCGTGGTTTCGTGGCAGTAACCAATCGTCTAATGACACGTCAGATTCATGACCATGCGTTTCATTGGATTGAGGATGTTCTTTTTTCTTTTTTTTTTGTTCAAAGGATTGAGGATGTTCTTCTATTTGATGTTTTTTCTTACCAAAAAAAAAAAAAAACTTTTCTTTTTCATAGTTAAGGAATCGAATGAGACGAATTAGTTTTGCAAAGCATAAGCATAATTAAAAGGGAGTATAATTTCATTGGTTTTATGGAAAATTAGTAAAGACTAGTAACCTTAAATATTATTCATACTTAAGTCAATCCCAAAATATATAAGACTTAAATATGAAACATATATTATAATTTACTCTAAAACACAATTCAATATAATAATAGTAATAAAAAATATATTATTCATATTTACTTAAACCGATCGATTTGATAAACACAAAAAACTTTTAAATGACATGTAATTTAGCTTTCTCAATTTAAAGAAAAAGTTTATCTAATTAACGCTGAAGTAGATTAAGTTGTACGTCCATGTACAATCTGACATATTTCCACCCTACTCATAATAGTAACAAAAACGTTTCACAAGTATTTTTCATCTTAAAAATATTTCATACAATAAAAACAAAACAAATCAAATTTAATTACAAACTTGAAGTGAGTAACGAGTTTTAAGTTAACCACAACTAAACTATAGATTAGATCTATTACTCCCTCTATTCCATAAATATCTTTGGTAGTTTAAGTTTTCTAAAACAAATTAATAAATCATGTAGTTGATGGATATTTCTACCACAATAAATAATCTTAAGTTTATCTTATTTTACAAATTTACATTTTCAATGCAAAAAAGTGCAATATATGTGAGTAATGTCTCCCTCGAGAATATGGCTTGCTTTATTTTGAGTGATGTCAAAACTAGGTTTAAATTATGTAATTAAGTCTTCCGTAATAATTTTCACTGTCTTGTGATCAGAGAAAATCATATTTGAAACATTGCATGCATTTAAAATTCATGAAAGTGCATGAATTGTCCATAATTTCTCAAGAGTGCAATTTTCTCGTATTCATGGTGATCATTCAAGTTGAATTTCTTCACCTAGATGTAGGAGTAAATCTCTAAGTTGGATAAACAATTCATTGATATGTTCTTTGTTGAGTTTTTAGTAGTTTGTTCCCTTAATAAATTCCTACTTGTAAGGAATATTGTTGCTTTTACTTATTCCTTAGGAGAATCCCATGTTATTAGGAATTGTTAAACGTGGAATTAGTGATTCCTTTATTTTCTAGCTTTCAGTTACTTCCTCTTGTATTTAATTACATTTCAAGTCAATAAATCAGCATCCAATTCTGCAGTAAAAGCTTAATAACAATTGGTATCAGAGCTCCCTACTGGGGCCTGATTTGAAAAAGCCGCAGCTTCCATTCTTGCAGCAGCAAGAGTTTTCTCTTTCCTCTTTCAATGACTTCTGAAAACAGCAGTTTTGTTCAACCTGCTATTCCACGCTTCAATGGTCACTATGATCATTGGAGTATG
>Ga0315915_1004311_pt1 | contig 18001 bp, 12 predicted proteins | sample MpolbnodulesMG_FD_207738 | JGI IMG/M metagenome (GOLD analysis project Ga0315915, IMG submission 207738) | Medicago polymorpha root nodule microbial communities from Los Angeles, California, United States - branched nodules | ecosystem: Host-associated > Plants > Roots > Nodule | place: USA...
CTTGCTGAAAAGGCGCCTGATGTATATGACTTGCAGTGCACTAACAGCAGCCAACAGAAGGTACTCTCCAACAGTGTAGAAGATAACACGTTTATGTGTACTCTCGTTCGCTGCAAACAACACAGCGTTGAGTAAGTAAGAATAAAAGAAGGGTACAGATAGGACCGAAATGGGGAAAAAGAAATGTGTCCATATATCATATATGTTCACAAGAATGATAACAAGACTACCACAATTGAATTTTCAAAGTAGAACAATGAAAGTTGATGGAAAAGAAAACTACTTACTGTGGCGATGCCTTGCATCTCGAGCTCTCAAGTACTTTTGTTCAGCTGTAACAGATTCCAATGCCTCTCTGAGCTCGGCAATTTTAACATTAATTGGGTCCAAATGCTCTGCAAACCATCAAGGTTTAAACGGATGGCCAGATAACCAAAACATAGGAAAATAAAATAGACCTCAGATCATTCATCAGAAATGTCAAGAAGTAAGTCAGGTAAATAGTAAATTTAACACTTCAACAAATGAATACGGTAATATGATAGTGTAATAAATTAAAAGAGCCTGCTTTCATGTAGAACATACCATCTTTGGCAAGGTCATGCTCAGAGGGAATATGACCAACATGGATATAGAAAGAAACAGTCTCAGGTGTTGAGTATGGGTTATGAAAACAAAATTTATACATTCCGTGTACTGGGGCCTTAAATTGAAATTTGTCTCCAGATGTTCCCTTGATATCTTGGACAACATTACCTCCAGGAGATGTTACCTGCAGATAACTGCGAAAATTAGGATATCTGAAAAGCTAAAGTTACAAAACAATATGAAAATTTGGGCATGTCATTCTGAACTGAGTCTGATTAGTAAGCAATAATAGATTCATCAAAATAATAACAAATTGGCTTCAACTGTTGTTCCTATAATATAATACTAGCTAGCGCACATCATTTTTCACACAAAACCTCCTTCAAGCATAGGGGTAACCAATGAGACTTCCACAGCCAATAACAATATAGTCAAGCCTCAAGGTATCTATGTCTCAAGCCACAGTTTGCTATATACAAAAGCATAAAAGCTTGAGAATAAATCCATTTAGGTGGGCATAAAATACTAAAAAATAAAAATACATTATGTCCTTTAAGTGTTTATCTTTTACCTCCCTATTCCTACCTTAACTATCTTCAGTCATCACTTTCTACTATTCAATTTTCATGTTCTGATTTATATAACTCACAAACACGCCGATCCAACATGGATTGATCAATTGATTTAATCCTATTATGCACTAACAAAGATTAGTTAAGATCTCTCAAAAAAAAAAAGTGCTGATGTTCATTTTGACTAAAGTTTCAGCACTAGACGAGTTTACAATAATGTTACAGAAGGTACTGCCAAGGATTCACCAATAACCATTCATCAAATCATACAAAGTGGAATTGATGTAATAAAACTTAATCACATTTAAGTGGAATTGATATAACACAGCTTAAGGAAAATACAATCAAGCCATGTAAGAAGTGTTAAATAGGCAGCTCTTTTTGGTCTTTAGTTTACCTATAGGCATAAAAAAAAACTTCCTTGCACACCTAAGCTTTAATTCTATATTCAGTTACAGTATCATTATATATATGACTCAAAGCTACATGGATAATAATTGATCTTCATCATATGACACATCAAAGTCCCTCTTAAACACCCTAAAAAAAAAACCATCTTTTCCGTCACCAAAGCAAAATACAAACACCCCAATAACTTCATAAATCGTAATTCAACAAATTATGAACTGGGCAAGGCAATCATAAGATAAAAAATAAAAAAAAACAAAATCAATTAAAAAAAATCAAAATCGCACAGAAAAACGGAATTGTGGAATTGAGATTCGACGTACCGTGAAATCAATGCCAGGGTGATCGGAACTCCAGAAAATATCATGGTCAACGACAACAAAATTCCCCGAAACGGTGTCCCCTTCGTAAAGCACATACTCATAGAGACATTCGACGTCTTGCACAGTTACAGATAATGATTCAATTCGATCAACGAAGGTAAACACCAAACACATCAAAACCATCCACATCTTCGCGTTTCTTTTTTCCATCACTTTTCCCCCTTTCTTAATTTTAGGCTTTTTTATTTGGGATTTTTTTTTCTGAATTGAAAGAAAGAATGAGAAAATTGTGATTATGGGAAAATTGAGAAGTGTTGTGTGGATCTTAAAGATTGGATTTTTGAGAAGGTTTTGATCCTTTCTCTTGTTTTTCGTTACTGCAAAAGGAAATGCAATAAAACGGCGTCGTCGTGGTCTTGAAAGGGTAACTTTGCTATGACTATGATGTCGTTTATAAGAGCTTACGTGTAAAACGCAGAGAGACTACAACGTGCATCATCCAATCAGAGAACAGGATACGTAAATTGCCTAAAAAATATAGGATATATACCTCATTTTTATTTTTTATTTTTTTGAAACATACCTCATTTTTTTTTTCGAGAGACTTTTGAAATTAGACACAAAATAAAGAAATATTTTTTGTTGGTAATAATGGAATAAAGAAAATAAATAATTGACTACCCAAAAAATTTGTCAAACCCACCCCAAAAAAACCTACTTATCCATCCATAAAAAATAGTTTTAGACCTATCATACCTCATATGATTTTAAAAAATGGAAAACCCATAAAAAATAACAGGTTTTTACATACACTATTGCGATCGATTTTACCCAACTCAAAGAATTAGTTTTTATAGTTGCATGCAGTAAATGTCTTCTCTTAATCTGGTTGATATGTATTTTTAATGATAAAAAATTATCCTCGTAATTTGATTTTCAATCTCTATGATGGTACATGTCCAATTCATTTGTTGTAAGTTAAAAAAAAAAATTGACATTCACTACCTTTTATTCTACGTTCCTTAAAAAGCAAAAACTCAAGTATTCATTATTAGAGATTTTACATAATAAAAATTACATATTTTTAGAAAAAACACAATTTTCAAAAATAATTTTCACGAAAAGCAATTTGAAAGAGCTTCTTAGTTCAAAGATTTTTTTTAGTACATTCAACGTCAATGCATTAACAAAATGAAACTAAACAATTCTTGTGCTTGTTTTCTTCAATCTCTTGTTGATAGCTTGGTCCAAGGAATGATATATTTTACATGATCATCAATTCATAATCTTAAAATGATGTGACTTCCCTCACATCACATGCAAATTGTGAAATGGAAAGGAATGCAATTAAAATGAAGGAGTCTGTTCTGCACTCTTGATACCCACAGGAACAGGCACAGCAATAAAGTTAGCATAGCATAATATTAATTCAAAATCTAACTAGGCAATGAGATTTGAGCATGCTGAAAGAGAAAAAGAGTTTTAGTTAACATGTAGAAGTCCCACATCGAGTATTTCATAAAAGAAATAAGTCTTTATAAGCTTCTGACAAGGCTGCCAGCTTGCCGAGTTGGGTAACTTCAACTTGTAACCCAAGTGGGGGCATCAAGGTGTTGGAACATGGCTTAGGATTTACCAGGTTGGGTTGGCAGCTGCATCATGCTGGCCTGCCCACTCCAAGTTGAGAGTTGGCCAATGGGACCTAGGCGAAGGCTTGAGTCTCCTTGGCTCTAGACTGGAGGGCACTGTGTGAGGCTGGGTTCACAGAGCAGCAAACACCTCCGGCTCTTGATAGTGGAGGGATAACAGGCTGCTGCATTTCTAGCCCAATATGCCTGGTGAGCCTAGCCACCTGAACCACCACTTTTTTGTTACGTGTCACCTCTAATGTTTCTGCATCCATATTACATATTAAATGAATTAAAGACAGATTTAATTTAAAAGGTTTTGGTGTAAGTCCCTTCAACTGTCATTACATGGTCATCTATTAAAGGAATTATTAGCCGTCAATAATTATTAGAATGTTAGCAGGCAGGGATCAAGCCAAGACATTATACCTCCCAATCTCTAAGTCCCTCACCCAATACCTCCAGAATCACCTTATGACTCCCTCGACAATTTTAACATTGATCGGGTCCAAATGCTCTTCACACCGTCAAAACTTATAGAGAAGCACATTTAACTAAAACGTTGGACATGTATTGGAGCATTCAGATCATTCTTCACAAATGTCAAGAAGTAAATAGTAAACTTAAAACTTCAACAGATAAATGCAGCATGTAGATGATTGTGTAATAATCTACTAAAAAAACTGCATTCATATAGAGGGAATATGACCATGACTATCTCATTGATATACAAACATCAAACTGCAGCTAATATCAGTTGAAAAAACTGAGTGCTGATCAAACAAATTACCATGTGTCTCTGATTAAACATTAAGATGACAGTAAACAACTTATTAGTACCTTCAACTGTTCGTATGCTTGTTTTTCTCTTTTTCCTTAGACCAAAAAATCAACTGAGGAAAATTCTCATCAAGAAGTTGTTTTGCACAAAAAAAATCTCATTTTCATGTAAATGTGTAGCGGAGTCTCTTTTGCACCTGTATACCAATGTCACAAGTCTATACACTTTTCATGTTTTCTCACCCAGTAGCATCATATATGTGCTGGACAGTCAACCTTGATACTAATAACAGTAATAAAATTAGCTTAGTATGTTAATGCAAAAGCTTATGTATTGAGTATTGAGCTTGCTGAAGGGGAACAAGTTTTAGTTAGCATCAATAAGTCCCACATCACCTAGTTTATGAAACAAACAACACTTTATAACCCTCTTACACGGGTGCCAGTTCGCTGAGTTGGGTAACACCAGCATGTAACCCAAGTGGGGGCATTAACGTGGCGGAACATGGTTCAGGCATCACTCGGTTGGGCTTGAACCTGCAATTTGTGGCTGCCCACTCCAAGTTGGGAGTTGATTAACAGGGCCTGAGCGAAAGCTCAATTCTTGTCTCTCCTAAACAGAGAGGCACTGCGTGAGGCTGGCTTAACAGAGCAGCGACTACTCTCGGCCCTCGACAGTGGAGGGACAACAGCACTTCTAGTCCAGTATGTCTAGTGAGGCTAGCCACTTGAACCACCACTTTTTTGTTTTTTTTTCCTCCTCTTTCTCACTCATATTCTTCCCTCTCTTATGTGATTTCTATGGCTGGTAAGGTGATACTATTCCAAAAACTAATTGATATTTTAATTTTTAATTTAAATTAGGCGTTGAAAATTCATAATTATTTGTTTGAGATGCAAATTGCAATAATTTGACTAAGGAAACATTATAATCACGTGTTAAACAACTAATTCACTAATGAATCACTCACTCTTTGGATGTGGCAATGAGGATGTACTTGGCTCTCTTGGATATATCATTAACAGGCTTGGAGTCAATATTTTTTTACCTTAACATAATGAAAACCTTAAAGCTCAAAGAACGCTCACAAAGGGTACTAGTGGGGCACGAACCAGGAACCTCCAATCAAAGGTCTATCATCTATCTTTTTCCGGTGGACCACACACACACACACCCTTTGAGTTAAAAGATAGACTTTATTATTATTGGAAGCAAAAGTTTTTGGTATGTTGGTACGGAGACAGTGGACATTTCAACAACCTTTGGCTTTGGCATAGTTTTATTCTAACACATGCTCTTTTGTGTTTCAACTTTGCATCTTAGACAAAGAAAGGCAATAATTGTGTTGAAGAATGGATAAGACTGAGATGCAAGTCCCAACAGTTAAGCTTGGTAGGGGTTTAGAGGTAACCTTTCATCACCCCAAGTGGCCACTTTCATTCTCCTTATTAGCATCCACTTGATCATTAAGATTTGTTTTTCACAATTGAATGAGTAGTCCAACATTAAGACGAAGAAAACATAAAAGTACTAGGTGATTAGAAACCAGTTCATAGTAGAAATTTGTTCTTTCTCAAAAGACTAATAACTTCAACCTTAAGAGGAAAGTGACATTAAACCATTTGTGTTGGTCCCTTTAACTGTCATCATATGCTTGATTGAAGAAAGGAAGGATCTCTATTTTATTTTCACCATCATTGACTCGATGAGCTATTTAGCAAAATAGTTATTTGATATTATTCTAATGCTTACATCACATGTAAATTGTGAAGTTGCAATTTAAAATGAATGCTCAAATTTCTTCTGTTTCTGAATTTGCAATCAATATACTTACATCACTCCTAATGCTTCCTTTGGAGTTTTTACTTATTTAACATCATGTATCACTCCTATTATCTTTCATGATATGCCGTAGATCCATTTTAGTCACACATAAAAACAACCGTGCATTTTTGTTTTCTCAGTCTAGTTGGAAATTTAGAATTCCATCATAAGTAATCTCTATAGTCTCATTGCTTTCGCACCAAAATGAGTTAGAGATGGGACTATCCGCCATACAGAACTATATAATATCAGAAGTTACATAAATTAATATTTCAATCGCTTTTTTCACTTTTATCTTTAAGCTGACTCAATCTTTTGTTTAATGTTTGTGAATTCTGATAGGGTAAGCATCTCCTGTTTTTTCATTTTGTGAAATGCAGGTGTCTAGGTTGGGATTTGGATGTGGAGGATTATCTGGAATTTTTAATGCTCCCCTCTCACATGAAGATGGATGCTCAATTATTAAGGAAGTATTCAATAGAGGGGTTACCTTTTTCGATACATCAGATCTCTATGGAGATGATCATGATAATGAAATCATGGTTGGTAAGGTAACAAAATATCCAAAGCTAATAAATAATTTTGATTCTAAGTCTAAGGGCAGAATGTACATAAGCATTTGCATGTTGTAATAATTTTATTAATTCTGTGTTCACAAATCTCAACTGATTCACAGATAAATAATTCCTTAGATGTATGTGACAAATGGGATGTACTTGTATGTCTTACTGGTATCGTTATAACACGGTATAAATATAGCTTTGTTTACACTATCATCTTTTGTGCAAGAGAAAACTTAAGGACGAGTCTTTTCTTCTGTCATAGGCATTAAAAGAACTTCCCCGCGAAAAAGTTCAATTGGCTACAAAGTTTGGTGTTACTTTATCTGATGGGGTTTTTAGAGTAAAAGGTACCCCTGAATATGTGAGGGAGTGCTGTGAAGCGAGTCTCAAGCGGCTTGATGTCAATTATATTGACTTATACTATCAACACCGAGTTGACACTTCAGTTCCAATTGAAGACACTGTAAGCTTTCAATGATTTTCCTCTCTTCTTAGTTATGCATACCATTCCAACACTTGAAAATAGATGATTGTGTGCTTTCACTTTGAATTCGACTTCTTTATGAAAGATGGAGGAGCTCAAAAAACTGGTAAATGAAGGAAAGATAAGACATATTGGGCTATCGGATGCTAGTGGCAACACTATAAAGAGAGCACACGCAGTTCATCCTATTACTGCTTTGCAAATGGAGTATTCCTTATGGTCCCGTGACATTGAAGAAGAAATAATTCCACTATGCAGGTAGACAAATTGAAATATTTTATGTTCATAGTTAACTTAACCACAATTATAATCCAGTTAGTTTGATATGTTTGGCAATTGTTTGATCTTGCAGAGAACTAGGGATTGGAATAGTAGCATACAGCCCCCTTGGCTGCGGCTTTTTTGCAGGAAAGTCAGTGGTAGAGGCTTTGCCTAGTCAGAGCATACTGGTATGCGGCTAGTTACAAGTAGTCAAGCTGTGTTATGTTTGCGTTAATTTGGAGATTTTCCTTATAATGATGGTAAAAAATAACTTTAATGAGACAAGGCTCAGGCAATTTGTGGAATCACATCTCTGCCGAGGGAAAATGCTATAAATATCACTTGAGTAGTATTATCCCTGCAGTGATTTTCTACTGACATTTCTTCTTGTTTCTGTAACAGAATATGCATCCCAGGTTCACTGGAGTAAATCTGGAAAAGAACAAGATAATCTATGAACGAATCAATGTATTGGCTTCAAAGCATGCATGTACTCCTTCTCAATTAGCATTAGCATGGCTTCTGCATCAGGGAAATGACATAATCCCTATCCCCGGTACTGTCTTAATAATATTTAGAAAGAATACTTGTGTGTTTATGTGATGATGTTTTTAGCTTTTTATTAAATGCTTTACATATTCCAGCATTTATTTTCTTCATTTTACTTAAACTATCTTAAAGATTACCACTTGATAAAGAAAGAAAAAACATGATGACATTAAAACCCTTATCTATTGTTGGCATAATGTGCCTTTTATCCTTGATACTGATAGTTACTATCAAAAAAATCATTAATATTGATTGTACCTAAAATCTTGACGTGCTTATATTTGTTTGATACCATAGGGACTACTAAAGTGAAGAACTTTGAAAACAACATTGGATCTCTGATTGTAAAGCTTACAGAAGAAGATTTGAAGGAAATTTCTGATGCAGTGCCAGTTGCGGAAATCGCTGGGAATCTAGAAAATCACAGTTTATCACAATATAGTTGGAAGTTTGCAACTACACCACCAAAGTAATTGAATAGAGAGAACATTGAAACCCTGCAGTAAATAAGTGTTTTGTTAGATCTCTTGTAAGAAATGTTTATAAGAGGAAAGGACACAGTTAAGGGTGTTTAGGGGTTGCATATGACAGTTTCTGTGTTAACTTATTATCAAATATAAATAGTTATTAAGATTAGGCAGTTAGGGTGTGTAATAAATAGGACAATTGCATGTTGTGGCAGTTATTATGTGTGATCTGTGTCCTAATGTTATTATGTGTGATCTGTGTTATAATCTCTGTATTAATTCAGTTTGTATCAATAAATACCAGAAATTATCCTGAATTTACTCTGATTGAATTGGTACCTATCAACTGGTACCGGAGCAATCAAGATCTTAGTTGTTTTGATGGTTTTGATAAGAGGGGACATGAAAGCGCGGATAGAAATACTTGAACATGGATTCGAAGGGATATTATCCATGAGAGAAAAGGTGGAGAAAAGTTTGGAGCAAGACAAAATTGAACGTGCAGACAGTTTGCTCTAGAAAGGACAACTCGTAGAACGAAGGGATGCACTCCGACAACAAAGATGCCTATGTCAACCATGGGAATCCACATCAGCGAGAAGACACTTACGTTTCACAGATATACTATATCCTTTACAAACTTAGACATGCTTTTTTTTTTTTTGAATCGGCAAAATATTACAAACCAACAAGCCCGTGCAAGACGCACTAATAAGCTCGGGTGGAAAAAAAATACAAACAAGGGGAAATCGGTTGCCATACAGACATGCTTAAAGTTGCATTTTATATTAATGTTCAAACCACTTCTGTTTTTCTGCATTCATATGCTAATATCATTTATCCACCATATGTTCTCACTTCTAGGACAAATACATTCAGTTTTTGGCTTTTATGGAACTTCATCCAGCTTCTTCATAGAACTGTAGTTGCTATGGCCATACATGTGGAAACTTGTGGATAAATGGTCCTTCAGATATACTTGTAACCATTCATAATTAAAAGACTTTGTTCTCCAAATTTCATCAACAGATACGTTGGTAAAATTTATAGCTTTTACTAAAGGTAATGTTGAAGGACTTTGTTCTCTGGCTTGCTGCATTAAATGTTTCAATTGAACCTGACTATCTATCATATACTGCTAATTTTTGGTTTCCCAGTCAAGGTGCTGGCTGCTACACATTTTTTAGTTTCATCAACAAATAAATATGGTGGTATGATCTTTGGCAAGGCCATGCTCAAAGGAAATATAACCATGACTTTCTCATCCCATTTATATACATATATCACATTGCAGCTAATATCAGTTTAAAAAGCTCGGGCGTTGATCGAACAAATTACAATGGAATTGTTTAAACATTAAGAAGATGACACTTATTAGTACCTTTAACTGTCATAATATGCTTGTTTTTCTCATTTTTCCTCGACAAAGCAATCAACTGAAAAATACTCATCAACTCGAGTTGTTATTTTGCACAGAAAATTCTCATGGTCACATGTAAATTGTGATATATACAATTTAAATGAGATGGAAATTTTTATAATTTTTTTGATAAGTTGTATGAGATGCAAATTAATTATTATTAATTCACTAATTTGATAAAATAATCATCTTTTTCAAACATCAGTTTCATAAATGAATAAATAACTCTTTTAGACGTGGTATTTTGCATGTGCGTCATTATAATACTTTAATGTATGAGGCACCATCATTATAATCTTTGAATCTATCCTTGTTTGTAATCTTATAGATTAAATTGACTAACGAAAAATAAATTTGAGGATCAAAATAATTAACAAAAAAACATTCGAGAAGCAAAATGACGAACTAAAGAAACATTGGAAAAGTTTTTGTAATTTTGATTCATCCAGAGACTATACCGATATCGTATCATACATTCACGAATCAAAATGGCAGTTTACTCTTAGCATGTTTTTTTTTTTTGGTATTGACTCTTAGCATGTACTTAGCTCTAATGGATATATCATTATAACATCATGGCAGGCTTGGATTAAAAAACAAATCTTACCTAAACATGTTTCAGTGTAAATTTAAAGTGAGATACATTTTATTTTTCTGATATTAATATTAATTAATATTAAAGGCAGATTTACTTGACTAAAGACAGATATTATGTACTTGTTTTATAGTATTTAGAAAGCAAAAGTTTTTGGGGAGTTGGTACTGGTAGTAGTGCTGACTGAGTGGACACTTCAACAACTTTTGGCTTAGTTTTATTTGTAATATGTGCTTTTGTATTTCAACTTTGCATCTTAGGCAAGGCAATAATAGCATTGAAGAATGGAGATACAAGTCCCAAGAGTCAAACTGGGTACCCAAGGTTTAGAGGTAAATTTTTATCCTCCTTATTGTCAACTACTTAACATTTGTTTTTCACAATTGAATGATTAGTTCAACATTAAGAGGAACAAATCATTAAACTAATGTAGTAGGTAATTAGTAACCAGTTCATAGTGGAAATTTGTTCTTTCAAGATGAAACTTATGGATAAAGCATCCTTCAGATATACATTCATAATAATAGTGCTTTGTGGAATGCAGGTGTCCAGGTTGGGATTTGGATGTGGAGGATTATCTGGAATTTATAATGCTCCACTCTCACATGAAGATGGATGCTCAATTATTAAGGAAGTATTCAATAGAGGGGTTACCTTTTTTGATACATCAGATCTCTACGGACACAAACATGATAATGAAATCATGGTTGGTAAGGTAACATATTTTCCAATAATAAACTGATAAATCTTCAAGATTGTAACTCTGAGTGTTGAAAATACGTAAGCATCTGTATGGTTTGCAAATTGTAATAATTTGATTAAATATTCATGCATTCAAAATTGATTCAAAAATAAATAATTATTTAGATGTGACAAATGGCTTGTAACTTGATGAATCTTTTCTTCTGTCATAGGCATTAAAAGAACTTCCCCGCCAAAAAGTCCAATTGGCTACGAAGTTTGGTGTTACTTTATCTGATGGGATGGTTTTGGGGATAAAAGGTACCCCTGAATATGTGAGGGAGTGCTGTGAAGCGAGTCTCAAGCGGCTTGATGTCAAGTATATTGATTTATACTATCAACACAGAGTTGACACTTCAATTCCAATTGAAGACACAGTAAGCTTTGAATATTTTTCCTCTATTGATTTATGCATGCAAATCATTTCCAACACTTGTAAATTCTAGGTGATTAAGTGCTTTACCATTGACCTCTTTATGGAAGATGGAGGAGCTCAAACAACTTGTAAATGAAGGAAAGATAAAATATATTGGGTTGTCAGAGGCTAATGCTGACACTATAAAGAGAGCACATGCAGTTCATCCTATTACTGCTTTGGAAATGGAGTATTCCTTATGGTCCCGTGACATTGAAGAAGAAATAATTCCACTCTGCAGGTATATTAAGTGAAATGTTTTCAGCTCAAGTATATCATAAATTGTTTTTATTGTGACCAAGAAGCTTTGTGTACTTTCAGAGAGCTTGGCATTGGAATTGTGGCATACAGCCCCCTTGGTCGCGGCTTTTTTGCAGGAAAGTCAGTGGTAGAGGCTTTACCTAGTCAGAGCTTGCTGGTATGCAGCTAGTTACAATAATGCAGTTTTATGTTTGCATAAATTTGGAGAATTTCTTATTATAATGGCCAAAATAACATTGATGAGGAAAAATGCCATAAATATCACTGAATTAGTTCCATTCCTGTAGTGATTTTCATTTGAATATTTTTCTTATTTCTGTAACAGGCTATACATCCAAGGTTCGCAGCAGAAAATTTGGAAAAGAACAAGCTTTTCTATGAGCGAATCAACGACTTGGCTTCAAAGCATGAATGTACTCCTTCTCAATTAGCCTTAGCATGGCTTCTCCATCAGGGAAATGACATAATCCCTATCCCTGGTACTGTATTTATATTTCAGAAAAATATGATGATTTTTTAGCTTTCTTTATTAATTGCTTGACATATTCAGGCAATCTATTCCGGATTTTACTTGGTTATCTTAAAATTTACTAATAGATAAAGGAAAAAAAAAATGATGATATTAAAACCCTTTTATTAGTACCTACTTTCACATATCCATCATCTAACTTTGCTTGGCATAATGTGTATTTATTCATTGACAGTACCTAAAATCTTGACCATATACTGTGTAGATATCGTAAGCATGAGAATAAATCGATTCTATTGACCAAGTGCTTTATGATATATTTGTTTGATACCATAGGGACTACTAAACTGAAGAACTTTGAAAACAACATTGGATCTCTGAATGTGAAGCTTACACAAGAAGATTTGAAGGAAATTTCTGATGCAGTTCCCGTTGAGGAAATTGCTGGGGAGCGGGAATATGATATTATATCACAATATATTTGGAAGTTTGCAACTACGCCGCCAAAGTAATTGCATCGAATTGAGTGTTGTGTTTGTATTTCACTATGATGCTTACCTTAGAACATTGCTTCAGAATATAAATTCTAAAGAGTGAGTGAAATAGTGAAATGCTTACCTTAGAAGATAAATTCTTAATCATTACTTTGTTAATCACGTATGCTTGACTATTTATGAAATAACTTCTCTACAAGATAATGACAATAATGTTTCTTTTGTTAATGCATTTATTTACATAATTATATGTTACATGGAAGAATTGTTATTTCAAGCCTATCAGATATTCTTGGATTTTCATCTGGTAAATGGCAAAGCAGTTATGAATTACGATGCCTCCCTAGTAGGCCTTTTATTTGGAAAGTTGCAGTTGAAGATAATACTGTCACCATCATTTTACTGGCAAAATAATCAGTTATTTGCATTTATTTCTCAACTTAAGCATAATAAAAAATTTAGCCAAGTAAATTAATTGAAAAGCTTAGGCATTGAGAATTGAGCATGCCGAAATGGGAATATGATGGAAATTAGACTCATACTTATTGAGCACCTTCAAAATTTGCATCAAGAGTGTAAAATCTATCATTCACTTCACTATGGCTTTTTTTATTGTTAAATTTGAAGGTTACTTTTTAAATTGCTAAGATCAGGGTCAGCCCAAACGTAAGGCAGCTCAAACCTTTCTTTAGACCTATAAAAAAATTGCATCGTTTGAAACAAGATAATGGATTTTTTTTTTTGAGGAAGATAATGGATTTTTTAAACAAGGGTATTTGCATCGTTTGTCTCAGAGGGGTATTTTTTTTTTCTTTATCAAGATTGGTATTAAAAAAACATTTCACTAGGATTGGTTTGGTGGTGTTGGTTTAAGACCGTGTAATATGTTCAACCCCAAGTCTCAGTCCATAAGAACATAAATATCAGTGGTAGCCACACAAATACCAAGGACATGTTGTCAGATTGGTATGCATAGTATCAGACACGGATACAAGAACAACAAATTGGGGGCACTTGACCCCACATGCTCTATTACTTTTGCATAAATTTATTAATTACTTTTACTGTTTTACCATTAAAAATAAGTTTTGCCCCCACAAAATATTCCTATATAATTTTTTTTGTGAAGAAATTAATATGCAACAATATGAAAGATAATATTATTGAATAATTGATTGTTGACGTACATATAAAAATATATTCGACAATACTCAAAATGATGAAATAAACAATAGTTTTAAAATATAAAGTTAATAGAAAAATATATTTCATAGACATTTAAGTATATTCAATTTTTTTGATATAAAATGACATAATTTTTGTAGTCTCTACTTTTTTAGTGATAATAATATCACTTTTTTTTAACAAATCAAAATGGAATATATTGTTCAAACGAAGATAATAATATCACTAATGTATTAGTAGATAGTAGTATATGATTTCAGCAAAAAAAATTAGTATATGATTTTGCTCCCACTTAACAATATTTCTGGATTCGTCCCTGCATAGTATAGATATTGGCTTTAAATCAACGTTGCCAAACTCAGTCCCATGGTTCTGGACAGCTACGCTTCTTTCTTCCCTTTTGTGTTAAAAATTAGATATAAAAAATAAATTTAAGTTATATTGTGGTTTTAAATGGGACCCAAACCCATTTTAGAGCTTCTGATGAGTGATCTGAATGTTTAGAAAATATAGTTGAGGGGTTTATATGATTAGGAAGTGTGAAGTAATATAAAGTATTATGTAGAACTCATTTGTACCATCCATATGGGTGACATGGATGTAGATGTTCTAAAGAGCTTTGCTCTGATTTTAAATGGACCTTGCAAGTGAACATTCTGACTGAACCCTTAAGATTAATCGATCTAGTTTTGTTCTTTTTATTGTTTTTTTTTTGGTCTAATGTTCTTTTTATTGCTTTAACACGTGTAAATTAGAAATATTTTTTTTTATGAAATTTAGATTTTTATTAAAATTATATTCATATAATTTTTTTTACAAGAAAATTATATGTATAGATGTTTGTGACTTATTGTACAAATCATGTTTCTCTTTTCAGTTACACAACAATATTGCAAATATAACATAAGTTCTTTTCCTTTTCAATGACATGAATAAGATAATATTATTATAGGAAAAATTATTTAAGGGTATTATTGGAATAACGAAATATCCAACACAAAATCTCTTATTTTCTTTATATAGACTAGCGAAAAGACGGGTAACCACGTGCCCGTCTTTCCGCTCTTTTTATTGAGCTAATGTTTGAAACTTATGAACATTGTTTTTTTTTTTTATTTTATGAAATTTTGATTTTGATTAAAACTAAAAATATAAATGTTTGTTGCTTTCAAGTTATAACAAACCAAACTACACATGCTTATCTATTACAATGACACCAACAATACAACAAAAAAATATAATCAAAATTCTTTTTTTTAATGACACCGACAACAATCTTTTAATCTTTATTATAGAAAAGATGTTTAAGGGTATAATTGAGATAATGAAAAAAGTAAGTATAAATACACTCATCTAGTTTGCTACACTTTTTAAATAATAAAGAAAAAAACCATAAATATATATATATATATATATATATATATATATATATTCGCATCGTGTTTGTTAAACTTTTTAATATTTAAATTTATTCTTATCTATTTGTTACATGTGTTTTTTATTGAAAATTGATGACATTTTTGGAAAGGGAAAAAGCCAGCCCAAAAGAGTTGAAAGGAGTTATTTTATTTATATATAGTATAGATTAAAAATAATATTGTTCCTATTATAGTGGATTATTATAATGTGATTTATCTATTTTTTAAATTCATAATTTAAATAGTTATAAAAAGGATAAAATAGTAAATAAAATACTTTAAATTCATGTGTTTTCTTTATATATAGTATATATTATTATTATTTTTTGAAGGATTTATGGTATAGATTACTATGAATGAAAATTATATTATACTGGAATAATTGAACTTTTAGAATTTTTTTATAATAATAATATTTGCAAGATTAACCTCTAAATAAATAAAAAAACATAAAATAAAATCTAAATTTCACAATTTTTCCAATGAAAAAAATAAGATGCAACCGCAAAAATAAAATTTAATATATTTTAGAATAACTCCATACTTGGAATATAACCATCCTTACAAAAAAATTATATATAAAAATTATCTTGAAAGATTAAAAATAAAAATATAAAAGTCAAAAAATAAAAATATTATTTTAAAAATTTAGTCAAATAAGTCTCAAAAAATTATTATTTTAAAAAGTTTAGTCAACTTTTTTTCTAGATAAAATATGAGTCAAAGCAGAAAAACATTATTTTAAAAATGCAATAACTTTATAAATAATCTCCTACACCATCTAACCAACACCATAATCACTATAGATAACAATTTTTAGGATCATCATCATCACCATTATCTAACAATGTCTTCCATTTTTCCATCCATTCTTTTGAATCCACTCCCTAGTTTCAACGTGACTGTGACCAAAGAACAATTCAACTTATTTTACAATGTTGACCGGAAACTCTTCACTCGTTTGGTGGTGGGGCTTGGCCGTGAGGCTTTTCAATCGATAAATGTAATGGCTTTCTTGATGTGGATTGAGTGGATGAGTAAAGATGGTAATTTAGTAGCAAATATTCTTCCACATTGGTCGGACATAATGCTAAACAACCTTGCTGATGAGGTTGTTGTCATCCTTAATTTCGTAGAGAGTTCTCATTACCCTAACGTTTATGTACACGAATCGAATTTGCCATTGATTCAACATATCTTGCGTAGAAATGTGACACTCCAGTTTTTCCATGAAAAACGTCTCGAAGTGATCAATGGCATCACCAAGTTCATCAATGATGTGTGTGTTAGAGCTTTTACGGATATCATTGAACAACTGAATTATCACAGGGCTATGAAGGAGCAAGAGTTATATCTTGCAAATATTCATGGAGCTGATGTTATTCCTACTCACTTGCATCCAAAAGAGGTATAATTTGCGCCTAATTTTATTCCAATTATTTTACAACAAGTTGGTGTGCCCCAAGTTAATGAATTAGGAAGTTCTTTTAATAATGCTCATGAAAATTATGATGTTTCACTTCTAATTAAACTTGATATAAGTGAAATTTTGGACAATTTAAATTTGAATGATATTTTTGGTGTTGATACTCGTATTGTTGCTCATGTTATTAATGATGGTGAAAAGAGGAGGGAGACCAGAGAGCTAGTTGATGATAGAACCATCTTCATGACATTTTCCAAAGATTGTCCGGTTTATGAGAATGAACTTAGAGAATTCTTTACAAGGTACCATTTTAGATTTATTTATTTATGTCGATATTCATGTATATATCAAATTTCTCATATAAAATGTTTTATTCTTTTGTTGTTGATTTGATATCAACAACAATACATTATACATTTGCTATCTTCATTTTTCTAATTCTTGTTTTAAGTGCTAATTTTATTGCTGCAAGCATTTGTTTTATAGAACACTAATGAAAGAATGGCATTAATGTGTTCGTCTATCTGTTTTTTAATTGCACTTGATTGTATACAGAAAAAGATATCAATATTAACATAAACTAAGATCACATATATTTTTTGGTAAATAGTATCAAAATAAACTCTTTTAATAGTGTTAAATATGAATATATGATTCCTATTGCAGCGGAGTAGTTCCTATTTTATTAGGATTTAAGTATTTTTTAAAATTAATAATTTAAATAATGTATTCCCTTTGTATAAAGTATAGATACTAATGGATCTAAATTATTGCAATTTTTTTAAGGAAAATTATTGCATCATTTATTAACAAAATTCATATCCTTATTTATTAATTTTGTTAGGTCTACAGCAACTTAACCTAATAATTTCCCTCTAAAATGCTACATTAGGTCAGCAACAATTTAACCTAACAAATTTCATCTAAAGTGTGGCACACCAATTTAACCTAACAAATTCCCTCTAAAAAGCAGTAATCCCTAATATTTCTCCTCAATGAGATTTTCATTCCTATCCTGTTGTGTCATCGTTTGTATATATCTATTGTTTCTATAGACTTTTTTTTTGACAAGTTGTTGTACACTTATTTAATACGTTTACAAACAGAATAACCTAATTTCCATGCAAAC
>Ga0315915_1004318_pt1 | contig 17991 bp, 17 predicted proteins | sample MpolbnodulesMG_FD_207738 | JGI IMG/M metagenome (GOLD analysis project Ga0315915, IMG submission 207738) | Medicago polymorpha root nodule microbial communities from Los Angeles, California, United States - branched nodules | ecosystem: Host-associated > Plants > Roots > Nodule | place: USA...
CAACAATCAGAAGTGAATTCATCAACAACAACATTATACTTCAGCAATTTTGAGCAAAAACACAAGTATACATATATACATAACTTGAGCATGTAAATTCATCATCAAGAACTTAATTAGCATCAAATTCACATACCCGAACATTGCATCAAAACATAAGCACGAATTTCATCAATTAAAATCATAATAATCACCTTATACAAATAAGCACTTATGGGTAGAAGTAGAAAAGAAATTATACAAAGAGATTATGAATGAAATCTAACCCCCTTACCTCAATGAGCAACAAACCTAGCACAAGTTTCAATTGACCTCCTATGGGTTCTTCAATCTTTCTCTCTAACCCTTCTTTCTTCTTCTTGCCCCCTTTATCTTTCCACTTTGGGCTTAACCCTCTTAGTGTCCTAATGGACTCACAACATTTATAAACCAACCCCCAAAGTTCCTCCATACTAATGGTTAAAATAATAATAACGATCACTTACTGGTTATAAAATAGATCACCACTACCCGCTAGTAACTTAATAAATAATGGTTCCCAGTTGAAACGCTATAATTAATCCTCATCATAATTACTAATTTACCCCTACTCACAAAATGACCAAAATACCCTTCTAGAGAAAAACGGCTGTTACATATGAAATGAGGGACAATATTCATGTGATGTTAATATTCTATGAGGGATGATTATGTATATGTGTCATGCATGAAATCCTTAAATATCTATGATTGTTTATGTTTGATTATGATTGATGTGAAATCCTTGTAAATCTATAAAAGTTTTTGCTATAAATTACAAATAAGTTGTTTATCCCAACAAATACATTATTTTTGTAGGAGATGCTCGAAAAAGGAAAAAAGAGTGAATAAACAAGAAAAAAAAATAGTTTTTTGAAAATTATAAATTTTAACCTTTAATAAAAGAAAAAAAAAGGGGGATAAAACAAATATAAGCTAACATCGTTCAGAGAGAAAGTGCATCAAACAATGGCAACAGTGGCGGAATCATCAGAACCTGAAGCACCCCCATCCCCACCCCCTCCCTCCGTTAACCACTCCACAACCACCAATCCTCAAACCCTAGATGTAAAACCGTTTATCGATTACGCTGTTGGCCAAGTCTTATACTACCAAAAAACCTTCAACGACGCCGTCGATTCTGCAATCGACGCTTCCACTTCTCGTTTCTCTCAAATTCGTTCAACTTCTTCAGCTCATTTTCATCAATCATTGGTAAATTTTCCATAATTCGTTTTTTTTTTCTTTTTTCTTTTTCAAGCAAAATTGAATATCACTGCGTACGAACTGTTTGTGAATTTGATACATTCTAATCTTATTCGTTGAAATCTCTCGTTCTGTTCGATTTTTTTTTTGTTTTTAATTGAGACATTGTTTGGAATATTGTTGGGGTAGCGGCTATCGTAGAAAAGATGGCGGGTAGAGATAAGAAATGTAAATTTTGTAGTAAGGAGAGTAGATCGGATGATGGAGGGTAGTCCTATCACTAGAGGCGGGGGGAAGACCTAAAAAAACTATAGAAGAAACTATTACTAAAGATTTAGAGATTAATGAGTTGAATAGAGATGTGATATTTTGTTTGGCGTGAATGGGTATCCTCTACGCAATCTCGATCCAGATAGGATTGCAATGGATGGCAAATATTTTTATCAAGAGATTTAACACCGTTGAATTCTTAGAGATGGATTTGAACATAGGACCTCTTAGCTGGAAGAGATCCCTTACCATTTCATCCTAGGGTGCGTTTGTTTCAAGTTATATTCGTACATGACTATGTTTGTTACAAGTTTACTAAATTTTATTCCAGGGTATAAAACGTTCCTAGGAATAGAAAATTTTTCCCAAAGAAAATGGTGGGAATAAAGTTCCCATAAATATGGGAACAAATTCATACGTAATTACCTATTATAATCCCTATTTTTACAGTTCCCGGAAATATTATAATGTTAAGCAAACATATTTTTTCTAAATACCTTGGAATAAAATTCTCATCTTTATGTTCTAAGGAATGTTATTCCTAGGAATAAATTTGGTAAACTTGAAACAAACACACCCCTAGTTATCTTGGGTACAGAGATATGATATATGATACAAAACTATGGCGTCGTTTGATCTTATAATTTTTTGTGTTTTGTTTTGCGGTTTCATTGATTTTGAATGAATTGATTGTGTAAAATTGTATTTGGCTAAAAGTGAATTGAGTGTAGAGTGATTTATGTTTGGATACATTCATGTAAAAGTGGATTGAAAAATAAAAAAGTCAATTGTAGAAGCCAAAAGCTACAAATTCTAGCTTCAAAGAATCAATTCTAGAAACGTAAATTAATTCTACTTGAATACATTCCAAACGTTTCGTAATCAATTTTCTAGAAGTGAAACCTAACATACAAGAAATCACGCGTTCTGTTTGGTTTCTGTGTTATCTCTTTTGAAAATGTTTTCAATTTCGTTGAGTTTTTTACTTGTTTCTGTTGAGTGCAGGATTATTTGGATGATTTCAAGTCTCAGTACAATGCTTATGAGGAACTTCTGCTTGGAAAGATCAAAGGTTTGCATTTTGTGATTTTATTTTACTTGAGATTGGTTCTTCTGTTTCCAATTTATCAAGTTCCTAGTGTTTATGATTTTTATTTAATCTTCTATTGCAGAGGGTGTACTTGTTGCAGCTTCACATCCAGTAATTACTTCTGGAGTCACTGTTTCCGTGGGGCTTCTGGTCCTCAAAAGTAAGATTTTTTTTATGTTTAGTACTTTCATCAAGTGTTGCGTACTTACTAATATATAATATATCTGTATTTTGTTACTGAATTTCAGTCCCATTGTATCATTATTATCATCATAATTAGAGAACCTACGTAGATCATTGTATACTATCATTGAATGCTGTAAATTGCTGATAGTTTCTGAATATCATATTATACTGCTACTTTTCTCATTGGCGGCAATGTTATTGACCTTATTCTATATGTTCCTTAAGTGATTCAATAACTAGTTATCCTTTTTTTAAATCTTGGTTATGTTGCAGGGCCTCGTCGATTCTTGTACTACAACATGCAGCGTCTTTTTGTTAGTGAAGAGGTGAGTGTTAACCTGATTTATCTGTCTAGTTATTAAGGACAAGGATGCAATATTTTTAGTTAACTTAAATATGAATTGTATATGTATTCAAATCTGTATATCTTGTTTTATTCTGTACCGAACATTGTCTTGAATAAATACTGGAGAGTGAAAGTGTTAAATATGTTGTGTTTGTAATAAGGAACTGGAAAAAAATGTCACACTCAAAAAAGTTAAGAGAAATAAAAGAAACGAGGTTAAGGAACATAATTTATTTGTAAATTTTTTCTTTTGTAGATGTCTGCTTTTGTTAATGGGAGAATATTCATGTTTTCTCCTTCGTATGAAGAAATAGTGTTGATCTTAGAATTTTGATCTGCAAATGTTGAGCCTAACATAATTTGAAGTGAACATGGTTAAAACATCTTTGTGAGTTTTGAGTTGTCATACAGATGAATGTTATCGAACTCAAATTTTCTCATCATACATTGTTTTGAAAAAGTCTTGTGTTTTGCTAACCATAATACTGCGGGACATGCTTTGATAAATGTGGTAATGGCTTGACCAGCTTGCCATAACAATTGCAATATTGCTTGATTTATTCGCTGTATATTTTTCATTAGATAATGTTAGAAGTGCATGTGGAGGTGCATCATAATAACTACCTGTATTATTGCTTTGACATTATATTTTGATGCAGTCTTTGGTTTCTAAAGCCAGTGATGAAGTTAAAGAGTTGCGGCAGTCAATTGATCTTCTGAAATCTGAAGTTGAGAGGATGGAGGTAAAATACATTTTGATTTCTATTGAAGTAGTTTTATATATTTTGTCACGTTTTTTTTTTGTAATTTCACGCATTAAGAATGCCTGATATTGGTAAAAAGCTCAGAATATAGTAGTAAGTATGATGTTTATTTAGATAAGAAGTAGTGGTCAAATTTTTGCCGAAAGACAAAAACACCATCTGGTTAAATGACCAGCACTAAATACACATTCGAGTAGCTCAGTGAACCAATGTTCGTTTGTCTGTTCAGTTAATCTGTTAGGGACAATTGTAATTCACATGTCGATAACAAGGAGACTACTATTACTGTTAGAATCAGTTGAATAACAACACCTATATAAATTCTTATCATGTATTTGATATAAGAAAAATGCTAATGTGCACGACATAAGGAAACGTGCAAATCCCACGAATGCCTAATTTTATCCCACGTACTCCACTAAAAAACGCCACCAACACAGACCTAATTCTAATTCTCACCACCTCCAAAATCATCATCTTCTACCACAGATCAAATTTCTTGAAATTCACTTTATGGTATTGGTATTAGTTGCAGTACACATACAATTTGCCTTTATCCTTGTATCCAACAAACAATCCCTCATCTTCAATCAACCACGAGCCTTTTTTTCCTTCATGTTACATTTTTCAGTCTTTTTACTCGATCAAGTTGGAATTCTTCAACATGATCAAAAAATTAGTTCAAAGTTCAAACGCTAATACTTTTATACAAAAGGACTAATACTTTTTCATGGCTTTAGCTCTAATTTACTGTAGTGATAAGTCGTCGGTGAGTCCGCTCCGACGACGACGATAGTAACGAACATGAGAGCAACGACAATGATATGTTGTTTCAATAGTGAGTCGATTCATAACAGGGGATTTAGCTTTGTGGTGGTGAGATATTGGTGTGGCGGCTACTAACACCAACAATTTTCTGCAGTGCAAAACTATTGGGGTGGGCAGCAGGATTATAATCTTGAATAGAATCTGTGAGATTGTGGCAGCTGCGCCTGCGATACTTTCTCTTTTACAAATTTCTAATTTTATTGTATTTTTTATTTAAAAAAACCTTTAGAATTTAAGAAAGGAAAGTGTATGTGGCTGTCGTGCAAACTCGTGGGGTTATTTGTCGAGCCATATAGCAGCTCTCTTGATATAAATGATGATGAAAGCTCAGAAATAGAAATACAGAAATATCTGTCATGCTGATCAATGACCTCTTTTAAGTCCATTTAGAAAACCAGAAACTTTATACTAGTAACATTTTTATAGAACCCCTCAAATAACTAAAGTATATGAAAGAAAGGAAAAGAGTGGTGGTGCAGAAAACAAAATGTAAATAGAGAAATGGTCACAAGCCTGGAGGCTTTGAAGGGGGAATAACTAACTGCTGTGCTGGAAAGGCTTGAGCTTGGTACCTAGGATGTTCCTTTAACCCTGTGGTTGTTAAAGGTGAAATAGAGGAAAGAGAGAGGACAGAGAAATAAGAGAGGTTGAGAACTTCTCTTGTTTGATTAAACAAGGAGAAAAAAACGTGGACCCCAACTTTTTGGAGTCACCTCAAAGCTGCTAAGAAAGGGAGAATAATTAGCTCCTTTTCTCTTTATTCCACTAATATCCGTCAAAAATGGCTGCAACATGGTGACAGAGAGAGTACGAAGCATATGCCAGTGACTGTTAGTGGGAATCAGATGTTGTTCCTTTCCTATTACTTTTTTGATACATTGCTTACAATTTTCAATTTAATGAATTTGTATTTATTTTGCTCCTATTTCAAGCGGAATGCTGTATCAATTTTTGATGATTTTGGGTGCGTTTGTTTCAACTTTAAAAAAAATAGATTATAATTAAAAGAATCTAGAGATTTTTGAGAGATTTTAAAAAAATCTGAAGCTATTTCTGTTTGATTACTACCCATAAGTCCCTTTTTTAACAAAAAAAATAGTTTTAACTTGTACATGTGTTACCTCCTTGTTTTTGAAAAAAAATAGATTTTGGAAAAAAGTTAATCCTAATAGCTTTTCATTTTAGAGTCAAAATAGAATTTTTTGATAAAATGATTTTTTTTAAAGATCCTAAACAAGCACATCACAAAAGTGATTTTTTATTTTGTATAAAAACTAGATTTTTTATTAAAAAATCTGAAACAAACGGATCCATAGTATAAATTGTATACTGGATTTAAATACACTTGTTTCTGTCCTCGTGAGCTTTGCTCAGTTGGTAAGGACAATGCATAATATATGCAAGGTCCGGGGTTCAAACCCGGCCACCACCAAAAAAAATAAAATAAAAAATACACTTGTTTCTCTTCTAATTCTTTCTTTTATACTGAACAATACGCCAAATTTACTCTATTTCTCTTTCTCCTCTCACTGTTTCTCACTTCTTTCTCTCTTCTTACATTCTTCTCGGTACCAAACACGTTTTAAGAGTTCTCCAGTGAACAGTTTGGTACCAACACTTTTTATCAGTAGGTGTGTGTGTAAGAGCATGGTAACTACTCCGGTTTGGGCTGATGTATATATGGTGTCATAGGAGGGCTGCTTTTGGTTGATAAGACTATTTTTCACAGGCAAAGACAAAGTTGAGATAATCATTAGGGACATAGTAAGACTGCATGGATTCCTAACTTCTGTGGCATCAGACAGGAATAAGGTATTCCTTGGCTCTAGTTGGATTGAATTGTTTAAAGTAGCAGGTGTACCACCAACATGAAGTAGTGAATTGATGTGTGGAGACTTAGAGTGTGCTTGGTCCAGCTTTTGCTGCGATTCTATTCTCTTCTTAAAAGAAAAAACTGGGCCAATCATATTTGCACAAAAAGCTCTATAAAAATATAGAAGATTATTTATTTTATAAAAGTTGGCATGTAGTAGAATCAACACAGGATAAAATTCCTACTGCATTGGCACCCATAATCCTACCAACCAATTGCAACACACCTAAATATAGAAGATTATTTATTTTAAAAAAGTATATGAGAGGAGGAGCTTTCAGGTGGCTTTTTTGGGGGTTATGCGAAAGGCCTCCAACATTGGATCCGAACCACATCAATTCCATCTTTTAATTTCAATTTTTATTTTGATCCATCTCACTCTCATCAAGGGTTTTACCTCCGCATTCATTCCATATTATACAAGTATTTCATTTACTTATGATGATTTTTAGGCTCTATTGCAATTTTTGTCTTTTCGATACAATTCATGATTTTGGTCCCATATTTCTAATTTATGGTTTTAGTCACCAAATTTTTTAAATTTTAGAACATTTGTTTAGCTCAAATGTAAAATTGACCACTATGTCCAAGTAGTTCCATGTAAAATTTACAACATTTGTTTTCCTGCTGATAAAGGAACTAGCTCCATGTATTATTTGTCTCCAACTCTATATGTCTTATTACCATCTTTTATCAGACAATGCCTCAAAATTAATTTGGGAATGAAGGTAGTATGTAGGTTTAAAAGAATGATTTGTGAGTTGGTCAGACTAATTTAATTTTAGTTCCTTCTTTAATTTCAATAGGGAGGTTCACACACACTCTAATGATCCATTGATCTTCCATCTCTACGGAGTCTATTACTAATCCAAGTTGCTCTATAGAAAATGTTGATACATTTAATGATTGTTTTAGGGAGGTGGGTTTACAATTGCCTTTCGATACCCTCGGGTGGGGTTGACTTATTTTATAAACTTGAGATAACTCATGAACTTCGATTGCTATTAAATTATTCATGGCATTTTTATATTTTATTTAATGTTTTCAGAAGAGTGCATTACATGCAGAAGAGCAATTCTTACATGGAAGGACAAAACTCAGGTTTGCAACTTACAAATGTTGAGCCATAACATTGGTTGTGTTCATGCATTGATTATTGTAATTTATATGCATTTATGTTTATCACAGACAAGCAGGAAAGCAAATCCGAAATGTGATTCAGTCGGCATATAAAATTGAAAGACGGGCAGGAGGTATGCAAAATGTACTCTCTATAATTAGGAAAAGATAGTGCTGGCCAATGAAATAAGCTGGCATTGGGACCTTGTGCTTTTGATAAGTGGCTTTTTTTTTTGGTTTGGTACATTAGGATTAAAAGATATCCTTGGAGAGCTCCCTAAAAGTGAAGCGTCTCACTTTCGGTCACAGGTAAACTGTCGGTGTAATCTCAAATGCCATCTCTCATTCCACATAGTTTCTATTTTTCTTAACACCCATAAAATTAAAGAGTAGCTGTGATAAATAATATTAGTCTTGTTGATTTTTGGTTAATTCACTAGCTTCTGGAAACTAGACACTTGACATGATAGAATGTGATGAAAACTTTCAAGGTTTAGCCCATGAAATGGCATCATGAAAGATGTAGGTTTTTTTCCCTGTCTAAAAACACCCATAACATAGACTGACAAGTAACTATAGTCTTTAGAATATCTTATAGTATCTGGCTTGATATTAGATCAAAGTATCTTGGTTTACATTGTACTACGAAACACAGACACAGACACGAGGACATCGCTAATGTAAAAAACAGAGGACTGATAAGTAACTATAGTCTTTAGAATATCTTTTAGTACCTTGATATTAGATTAGAGTATCTTAGTCTATGCTGTACTACGAAGCACAAGCACAGACACGAGGACACTACTAATGTAAAACACATAGGACATTGACACCGCTATATATATTTTATATATTAATAACATAAAGCAATTTATGAGCACAAATTTATAGAGTCTAAAATGAGAATCAAAATTTATGTTTATATGAACTTAACACTTTCAAGTTTCAATCAACCAAAAAAAAGACATAAATCAAACTAAACAAACCGAGTACTTTCAATTACGAAAAATATACGAAAACAAATTAAAAAAAAATCATATCCTAGTCACTGCACATTGAGAAAACCAACATCTAATCCTGGTTCATCCAAAGACAAGTCAGCAAGAAATCCACTATGATCCAATGATCTAAACTCATCTCCAACAACTCCCCACATCGGATAAAAGATGGTCTGAACATGTGTTTATAAGTGGGGGCAATCCTCACCTCACAAACTAGTTTTGTGGTTTGTGTTAGACCTAACCACAATTTCTAAGAATCTATATCAGGAAACAACATTCTACATTCTGAAACATTTTTCCCCTTCCTCGGTGAGCTCAATGTCTTAATGTGGAGGAAAACTATTAATATCTTCACTTAGTCATTATGTACTACAATACCTACAATATATATATATATATATATATATATATATAATTCAAAAGAAGATGTAAGTTAAAAAACATCAATTTAAAACTTAATAGCCTTGGATTAAAAGAATGAGTTAGGCAACGGAAAGGCGTGGTGCTCTTAGTTCAGCCGGTCAATTAATATAGCATGAACTACCTGATGAAAGAGTGACTCTTGAATATTTGATATTCTTTCATGCTTATATATGACATTCCTGACATCTTCAATCATTGAATCCCCACATTTCATAGACTAGATGAATACATAAAAAAATTGTGTCCATTCTTCTAAGAATTTCTTAAATAGGATCAGTGAGCGAAGGTATATAATCAACCTTTTTCCACCAATATTTGTCCAACAAAGTATCCTTCACAAATTGCGCCTTGTGAACATCATCATCCTTGTAAGAAGACCATTGATCACTAATCACCATTTTTTAGAGTCCAATTTCAAAAGCTTAAATCTCTTGAACATTACAATAGTGGATGCAAATCTTGTTGAAGCAACCAAAAGCAACTTTAATGGACTGAATTAACTGAAAACTGACAATTTGGGAGTGACCCATGACAAAGTTCTTGATAAACGTTGCATCATCTGCAATTTGGGTTATCCAAGAACATTCTTAATAAACAACACTATTTTTTCCTTGGATGTATATATGTTCTTCAAAGCAAGATTTAATGTATGCACAACACATGGTGTCTAGTAAATAGAAGGAAACTCGGCTTTAATAATTAAACCCGCTGCCTTAGAAATAGGTGTATTATCCGTCACTATTTGCACAACATTTGAAGGACCAACCTCCCCCATAATTACAAGATGAGGCTCTCACTCTAGTATTTTCTTCAACAAGTGTACTCTCACTCTAGTATTACAACCTCCATAAACATGTGTATATGGAGGTTGACCCTTCAAATGATGTGCAAGTAGTGACGAATAATGCACCTGTTTGTAAGGCAGCATGTTCAATTATTGAAGATGAACTTCCTTCTATTTATTGGACTTTATGTCTTGTGCAAACATTAAATCTTGCTTTGAAGCACATATGTGCAACCAAGGATACTAGAAAAAAATAGTGTTGTTTATTAAGAGTGTTCTTGCATCACCCAAATTGCGGATGATGCAACGTTTATCAAGAACTTTGTCACGGGTCACTCCCAAATTGTCAGTTTTCAGTTCATTCACTCCATTAAAGATGGTTTTGGTTGCTTCAATAAGATTTGCATCTACTATTGTAATGTTTAAGAGATCTCAGCTTTTGAAGACGAGACTCTAACAAATGGTGATTAGTGATCAATGGTCTTCTTACAAGGATGATGATATTCAAAAGACGCAATTTGTGAAAGATACTTTGTTGGACAAAAATTGGTGGAAAAATGTTGATTATATACTTTCGTTCACTGATTTATGATACTCTTAGAAGAATCGACACATAAGCTTTATGTCTTAATCTAGTCTATGAAATGTGGGATTCAATGATTGAAGATGTCAGGAAGGCCATATATAAGCATGAAAGAATATCAAATATTCAAGAGTCACTCTTTCATCAGGTAGTTCATGCTATATTAATTGACCGTTGAACTAAGAGCAACACGCCTTTCCGTTGCCTAACTCATTCTTTAAATCCCAGGTTATTAAGTTTTAAATTGATGTTTTTTTAACTTACATCTTTTGGATTATATATATACACACAGACACTAATGAAGTCCCTCCACATCAAGACATTGAGCTCACTGTGGAAAGAGAATTTTTTTTCCAAAAGATTGTTTCCTAATGTAGAGGAAAGAATAGAGTTTGCAAACTTCTCAGATGGAAAAGAAGGTTCGGACAATCTTGATTCTCTTGTTGATAGAGATAAGATACCCAAAATCATGGTGGTTTGTTCTTGGTGCTCGAGCTCCTTTATTTCAAAAAGTTGCACTTAACTACTTGCACAACCTTGTTCATGTTGTGAAAGCTTTAGTATATGTACGTAATAACCTTCGACTTCTGTCAAGGAGCACTCCCCATTATCATCAAGATGAAACTAAAATGTGGGATGTCGCTGGAGCCAAGTTTGGATCATTGGATGATCGTGGATTTCTCGAATTTGCTGATTTCTCTTTAGATGAGCCAGACTTAGAGCATGATTTTCTCAATGTGGGGTGACTAGGATATGATTTTATCATTTTATTTTAGGATATTTTTCGTAATTGAAAGTACTCGGTTTGTTTTGGTTGATTTGTCTTTTCTAGGTAAATTGAAAATACTTTGTTTAAATTAAACATAAATTTTGCTTCTCATTTTAGACTCTTTATAAAGTGTGCTCATAAATTGATTTATTAGATTAATATATAAAAAAATATACAGTGGTGTAGTGTCCTATGTTTTTGATAGTAGCGGTGTCCCCGTGCTTCATAGCGCAAGACTCTCAACTGCAAAGGGTTGTGAAGTTAAATTGGGTTGTGCGTTGAGAGGGGTGTGTTGTTCTACAATGTTATGGACATGTCTCATGGACTCGTTTTTTTAATGAAGTATACAAAAATTAGAAAAGAAAACTCTACGATGTGCATGTTGAGACATAAAAGACCAGTATGGAAAAAAGAACTTAAAAGGATCAATCAACAAAAAAAGTCAAACTTAAAGGACCACATGTGCAAGTTTGTCCAAGTAATAAAGTTTAATGATGGGAATCAGGTCATCTTAAAAGAATGACCTATCAATTTACCTAATATAGCTAAATCATCTTAATTGGATCACCTATTGATCAACCTGACATAGCTAGTGATTTTGAAGCGAACAATGATATACCTATTTAAGGGAACATTAGAATTAACCTATAAATAAAAGTGAAGATGATAACTGCTATGTATTTGGTCTTAAATGCATTTGTGACCCCTTTACCTTTGAAAAGTTGAGATTTTGGTCCCCTAACAAAAAAAAAACCATTTTACCCCAAAATTGCAACATTTTGAAACATAAGGGGGGAACTATTAGTTTGGCTCTGCTTCATATAATACACACTGTATTTGTTAATAAAATATGATTTCAGTGGTAATCTGTTAGAACCAGTTTGGCTTCTACTGTTTTACTCTGAATTTATTGACGAGAACTGCTAGTGGCAGTCGCTTCAACACACGCTAACAAACCCTCATGCATACAGGTTGCCACGTCACGCTTTTTGTAAATGAGTAAACCGGCAACCAGCTCTTCTTTTCACTCACTCACTCACTCTCTCTAACACAAACCATTGAAATCACCAGTGACCAATATGCGAAACAGAAACACACAATTCCATGACGGTGGCAAAATTGAATCTTGTTTATCAAATCTCATGTTGTCAAGTGGAACAAACACACTCAACTCAGTTTCTCCCATATTCCCTCAACAAACACAACCAACGTCACCATCAACTACTTGGGTTATTCTAATTCTAATTTTGAACATTAGGTTCATCTTTTTACCTTTGCAAAAGAGATGTCGTTCAGAAATTCTGCAAAGAAAGTCGATTAAATGGCTCTTTTATTCCCTTTAGTACTTAACTTAAGTTTGGAACCCTTGCTTCCATGATAGAAAGCCGCTTGCTTGTTGTCAAACCCTTCTCCTTTCTTTTGTTTCATCTTTATTTGAAAATCAATCTCTAAACCCATCGTCTTTATACACAACAAATTCAAGTTCTAATTCGTTCACTTCTTTGGTGAACCCTTGTCAGAAGAGTAAGACAGAGACACACCCACAACAGATTAGAACTTGATTTAATAAGTCTACCAAAGATTATTAACGACACACAATGAGATCTCAAATGTTGATATTTTATTGGAAATGTCATCAAAATATTGTTTTTTTAAGGTATCCTTAAATCATAGTTGGAACGATTATTAAAAGAATGGGGATTCAGGTTACATTGCAAGAGCTGCTAGAATTTCATTGAGTGTGAGAAGATGGAAGAGGTGGGGTTTCTATTTTTGGGACAGAAAGGGGGGAATTTAAAAAGGGTGAGCGTTTGGATTTTTTGTTTTTTATTAATTAATAATAAAAAAGTTAAGACAGACAGAACCAGTTATCACTTATCAGGTTAAGAATTTAAAAGATTAGGTGACGTGCCTTTGATAATTGAGCGACTGCTTCTCCGCGTGTGTTGAAGCGACTGCCGCTAGCAGTTCTCTTCATTGATAATACACAATGTATAGTTGAACAATGTATTTGTTGATAATAGTTTGTTTGATAAAATAGGATTTCAGTATGTAATCTGTTGGAACTGAAACAATCATATCAAAGAATAAAATGAAAGAAGGAAAATACCAAAATAATATAACATCTTTCACAATATACCAGTTAAGTATTTGAATGAATGCTTTTATAGTTGAAATAGCAGTGTCGTTTAGATTGATAATTATAAGTTATTGAATAGTCTCACGTAGAAGTCAATAACCTTTAATCAGTTATCATATTGAACTTTGCATCATTTAAAAACTATGAAGGAATGTATAGTCTACATAACGCATGTGTAGATTGACTTATTTGAGCTTATTTACCGACTTAAGCACTTGTGAGATTGTTTTGGATAGTTTATGAAAACAACTTATGACAATATACTTATAAACTGTTGAGCTTATTTCTATAAGCTTTTTAGAATAGCTTATGAAAACAGCTTAAAACTTTTATGAAAACAATTAACTTTATTATTCTTTTCTTATAGAATTATTTATACATATGCACGTATATGATAATCTCTTATATATTGAATAAGACTTACCTGTTTGGATTGAGCTTATTTTGAGCTTATGCAAATAAATAAGCTTTTATGCTAATTCATAAGATCTTGCTAATTCAAAGTTGTTTTTTCATAAACTACCTAACAAATTTATAAATAATACATTAATGCTTCTTTATTTGCATAAGCTACTTTGCATAAGCTCTAAAATAAGCCAGTCCAAACGGCCATTAAACTATTTATCCGAATATGGCCTTATACCGATTTAAAAGCTTTTCAGCTAACGCAATATGCTGATCTTGTACTCTCTGGTTTACAGGTTTCCCAACTTGCTTCTGATGTAAAGCAAGAAAAGAGATCCTTGGCCAAGGAGGTCTCTAAAATTAGCAACTATGGCATCTCCATTTAAGAAACTTTGCTTTAGCATGATATAAATGGATGTACAAGTTTTCTGATGAGGATCATCATATTCAATCGTCATGCCCTCCCTTTTTTCTAGATGCATCCTTTGTTTTATTACTTTTGCAAGAGGGGATGCATCGTTCCTAGTAGAAAGGGATTATACAAGAAAAATGCGTTGAGGCTGTTTACCTTCAACTCAAAATTTACTTTTTTATCCCTTCGAATATACAAAGCGCTATAGTGAATGAAGTTTCGCTACTAAACACCTGTATAACTTAGTTGACAAATCTTTTAGGAATTGAATTAGATTGCAGTTGTATCAAATCTGCGAGAACATTGCTCAGTTCAACATGATCAGGAAATCTAATCACATGAACTGAAAATAATGGCTGAAACTCCGCCGAATTATAAATATCCGAGACGTAACCATATAATCAGCCATACCTTTTTCTACTTCATTGGTTTGTTTTTTCTTCATTTTATAGTCTATCCTCAATGGTTAATTCTGCAAAATATTGAAAGCAGATAGTGTATGACTTTTGAGGTAACATATATCCTCAATGGTTAATTCTGCAAAATATTGAAACACAGCAGTTCAACGGCTATGCTACGTAAGTAGCGAAAAATGGTAATTCAACTCATGTATAAATGCATGCTTTGTTGCTAAATGAAGCTTTGAAATTGTGAGTTTTATTCAAGTCTTGAATGCTGCCCTATACTAGGATCAACCTTACTGTAGCTCGAACCTCCGATCGTCATCAAAAACTTGGTTTTGAGGTTCTAACGAGTTTGAAGACTACCCAACGTTCTTAAACATGATGCTTGATATGAACTCTAGCATGAAATGATCAATAACATGCCACCGGTTTGATCCTGAGATCTTGCAGTTGTGTGTGTGAATTTTGGTGATGTGTCACTTTGTCTACACACTAATTAGAATCAATTATGTGTCATGATATAGATTGTTTACATAATTTTTTTAGCGAATTTGCTTGCCATGATTGTTGAAGCATATACCCTTGGTAATTTTTTAGGCTATAATTATTATAACTACAATTGTTCGAATGAGGTATTCTTTGTCGCTTTGAAAACTTAAGGAGAAAAATAATAGTTCTATAAACAAGATCAAAATTAGCATCTAATATCTACAAAGCAGACTGAAATTTTATAATGAAACCTAAACTCAATTTGAACCTTGAAAGGATTCATTTATGTATACTGTAATGGAAGGGATTCGTTTCTCTTATACTATTCGTTTTCAAGTTCCACAATGTATATATATTTTTTTTTAGGGAAATGTATAATATTCTTAAATTAGGGTTTTAGGATGTTAAATATATACAATAGAGAGGATCCATTTCTCTATTTTTACTTCTATGAAAGTCAAAGACATCCTAGCAATGTTGACACCCTAAAGATATTATATTTCATTTGCAGCACCCCATAAAGATAAAAGAAGAATGTTACAACTTGGGGTGACTAGACCAAAATCCAAGATAACACAATCAAACTGGCTAAAAGCAACTGCCTCATTAAAAACCTACTAAAAAAACAAATGAGATAAAATCATGGTGAAGGAAAAATAGTGCAATGCAGAAACCAATCAAAGAAGTTACAAAAACTCAATGAAAACGATAATTAGGGAGCATAAACCAATTTTTACAAATGTCATAATTAGAATGAAAAGCATCAACCATCACTTTAGAATCACACTCAAGCTAAGCCATATTTTAGCCCAGCACTAGCCCAATTTCAGTATTGGATTATTAGGTTAAACCATTGAGAATATAAATAGGATGAAACATCATAACATCATTTATTTATTTTATTTTTATAATTATTTTGACTGTGCATGACATTGATCAAATTGGCGACGTTGTTGAGGAATTTGATTAGTAAGTTTTTGCACATTTTTTTTATAGCCTTGCATTTTTTACATTTTGAGAGTTTTTTGTGATTCATATCATATTTTTAGCATGTTTCTACATTTTGAGGTAAGCGTCAATGTAATTCTTGAATTAATTCTCATATTTGATGTTTTATGACCACCTTAGGTTTCATTTCTTTATACTACAATATACAATGGATATTCTAAACCTCTTGAAACTTTTTAAATATGGAGCTAATGAACTTGTAATTCAATTGATACAGCTCAAGTTTTAAGATTTTAAGTCTACTGTTCTTAGCAAAAAAAAAGGGTTCATGTTCAGTACGAGAGAAAGTACAATCATCATCATATAATAGTTCTTGTAAATTATTGGTTATGCCCTCAATATGACCAAAAGAAAATTCACAATATCCAAAGTCAAATTTCATTTATTATTTATACTTGTCAAGGTTTTAAGACATTGAAGTTCTCGGAGAAAGTGCAATCATATAGTAATTTTTCACTAATTATTGGTTGCACTCACCTCTATTCAACACACACATACACATATCTACAGATCCAAATAAAGAAATACACCATTAATGACAATATGTACAAACTTCGTCGGGCTATAACCTAGATGACCCCTTTCTAGTCCTAGATTACCATTATATCTTTTTCTTCCATCACTACATTGGTACGAGCAGAGTACAGATAGGAACATGCATATGTACATACACATAGAAAGTTCAAATCATGAAATCAAGACATTGACCATAAGATTGGTTTAGTTGAGAATGGGTTGACTCATACTTTGTAAGAAAGTGTGATCAAATCTTATTGCCAACATAAAAACCTACGTGTTTCGTAAATTGTAAATACTCTTGTCAGCGTTCTTTAATCATCTAAGGTCTCGTATCGTAAATACTCTTGTTAATATTTGTTAATCGTTTAAGGTCTCGTAAATACGGGATGATATTATCTTCCTAACATTTTCATTAGGTGGAATCTCATCTACTCCAATTTTTTTCTCACAAACAATGCCAATTATAAAAAAAATAAAAATTAAAGGTCAAAAGTGCAATTCACTTCAATTTTTTTTTTTATAAGACAATGAGCACTTTGTGTAGCAAATTTAATGTCACTTTTATACATCAATGTCTTCTACCCACGACACTGTCATGCGCCATCTATATGCATATTTAAATTTATAAATATGAAAATGAGTCAATTCTTTCAAATATAATAATACTAACCACACTTCGTGGTAATCTTTTAGAAACTCGTGGATTTGGACAGATATTAGTGAATAAAATAATGTATGGTGGTCGTTTTGTTTCATCTTAAATGAAAATCAAAAGGATACAACAAAGTGCTAAGAGTTGACATTTTTCATAATATAATGCTATTAATTTGACATGATCATATTGGCATCACATGTTTTATTATATATATATATATATATGAAACTAAATTTGTTGCCCACAACTTGTGTTTGTCAGTTGAATTGTCATTGACGCTTGATAATCAAATATTTCTCAAAAAAAATATAGTATTGTGGTGAAAATTCGATAATCAAATATTTCTCATATAAAATAATAACATTGTAGGTCCCCATAATTATAATTGAGTTGGCAAAGATTATATTGCAATTAGTAGGGAGATGAGATTAGAACCACAAGTTTCTCACTTATTCATCTTAAGATGAGCTTCTAATGGTCAACTACTTGACAACAAAATATTAATGTAGAGAAAATCTGGTTTTAGCGTGTTTGTTCTGATTTAAAATTCAAGACAATATGTAAACCACGAAATATATTTATTTTTTTGGTAAAATATATATATGTGTGTGTGTGTATATATATATATATAGGGTTTTGCTAGAAGACACCTTTTATGAAGGTGTCTTTTAACAAGTTATTCTATGAGCATTTGTTAAA
>Ga0315915_1004319_pt1 | contig 17990 bp, 14 predicted proteins | sample MpolbnodulesMG_FD_207738 | JGI IMG/M metagenome (GOLD analysis project Ga0315915, IMG submission 207738) | Medicago polymorpha root nodule microbial communities from Los Angeles, California, United States - branched nodules | ecosystem: Host-associated > Plants > Roots > Nodule | place: USA...
TATATATATAATAAATAAATTCATTTATAAACAATAACTAGAATAAATAGCCATAAGGCTTCAAATACAGAAGGTTAACCAGAACAAACTACTTTTTCTCAAATTATAACTCTTAATTTGAATAATATCAGTCATCATCTTCTAACGAACTGTCACGTGCTCGTCACAGCGTCTTTCTTAGCGTAAAATCTCCTATACATGGAATCAACTTTGGTGAGATAGAATGTGCCTGGAACTATGTAGTTACAGTCTTGGCCAGTCACAAAGTCCTTTCCACCATAATGGTGCTCCATGATTTTTGTATTTTCGACAAATTTTTCAGGTGGTAACTGCAAACAAAAGTAGGTTTTGATAAATATGATGCTTGGTATTAATATAAGAAATGATATTTGGACACGAATAGTACAAGTGAATGTGTGAAGAGAAAGAAGACAAAAGTGACTGTATCATATACGAAAGATTCATGTCATAAATCAAAATAACGAAAACAAATGTGATTGCTACACGAAACGATATAAAAGTGGTTGCAACACAGTGTTCAAGGTCAAATACAATTCCTCGTAATGAATTGAGATTCAGTTTTGTATCGACTGAGTTCAGTTTTGTTCCAAATCGAGATACAGCTCACATATTTCTAAGATACTGATAACCATGAATGCAACTATAGCATAGTCTCTATCAAATTTTTCATGTGCATGTAACTACTTGTGACACAAGAATGCATGTCAGCTGTTGGTTTGAACATAGGGGGTTGAGATAATCAGTGTGACACATGCTCCAGACATGTGTATTTTAAACAAAACTCAATTTTAATTTGATTCAAACAACACAGACGACACCTATGTTTTGTCCTTTCATATATAACAAAGCCAAAATACTTTTTTTTGTTTTGAGATGGACAAAGCGAAAATACTTAAGTGGTCAAAGAGGCATACCTCAACTCTCTGCTTCAACTTGCCAGAAACATTCATCACCGTCACAATGTTCGACAAGTTAAAGGGATGTTGACCTTCTTGAAGGCGGAAGGAGAACATCGTAGAGGTTAATCCACTTCCATATGAGAACATGACTACCCTTTTACCTACCTGCACATTTAAATACATGTTCAATGTCGAACTCTAATATGTGGTTACGATCATAAGGAAGGTAAAATAAACGAAGACACAAGTGTGACAAACCATACCAGTGAGTCATGCTTATTGTGCAGGAGAGATGCAAATGCTGCATACAGAGATGCAGTGTACATGTTGCCAACTTGCTTTGGGATTAATGTGCTCGGCTGTACCTTCACGTCAAATGTTTTTTTTGCAGCTTGCTGGTTCGCCTACAGAATCATAACGACCGCTAGCATCTAAGTTCGTGTTTGGATCAAAGACTTCAATTTGAGTTTAGTATGTTTGGTGGTACTGGATTGATTTTGTTTTTTAGAATTGATTTTAACGTGGAGCTAGTGTTTGTAACTTCTTTCTCCAAACGTGGTTTCTACATTCAATATTTGTTTTTTGAACATTGCACTCAAATTTATTGTTCAACTCATTTCATGTGAATATATCGAAATATAAACCATTTTACCTTAAAATCAGTTTCAATTAAAATCAATTTTCGTCACCGTTGAACGAAACACGCACTTAAGTTACATTTCTAGAAGTCATTGTAGTCTATGTGCATGACTCAAACTCCACAAGATTAGCTACCTTTTCAAGATCACGACTTTGATAGCTCTCATCACCGGTTAAGGATGCATAAGGTGCTAGAGCTTGCCTGGAAACCTCATCAACAAAACTGGTACAGTATACCATGCAGAGAACAAAAAAGATTATAAATAGGATTTGAAGTAATTAACTTAAAACAAAAGTGTATTTTATGGTTCATGTACTCCAGGTTTTCTTGGAGAATAAAGCAAAGAGTTAGATTTGTAAACCATGCAGAAATTTCATGTTTCAATAAGCTTTACTCTTTTTCCAATAAGTACTAGCAAATCATGCTGAAAAGCTAAATTACTATATTCAAACGAAATCTAAAGAATGTCCCACTTATTGGCTTATTACAATTAAAATTATCCAAAAGGTAAACAAATAATCATCTAAGCTCTGTTTGGATAAACAACTTAATTAAGCTCTTATAGGCTAGCATAAGCGCTTATCGTATAAGTTCTTATCTATAAGCTATTGAATAACAAAGGATAAAATAAAGTCAAATTGTTTTCATATATGCTACAAGCTATTTTCATTAGTTATCCTAGAAACAACTTATGAATGTGTCATAAGTTGTTTCCATAAGCTATCCCATGCAGCCTCACAAGTTCTTATCCCACTCGATAATATCAAGCAAGGACACTCCTCGGTTTAGGCGTGCCCGGTGTTGGACACAACGTGTCCGACACCGACACGACGTGTCCGACACCGACATGACACCGACACTTGTAATTACACTGAATTATGTGATTTTTTCAAATTATTAGCTGTGTCGGCGTGTCAGTGTCCGTGTTGTGTCCGATGTCCGTGTCCGTATCCGTGCTTCATAGGATATACTTAAATAAGTAGATCCAATCACATCAAAAGGCAAATGGAATTATATAGCTTGGCACCATGAATTAACAGTGCATTGAAGCAAAAGTTCCACAAACCTTGGATTTCTGAGGAAGTCATTGAAGTATAACCGACCAAAACTTTTTTGCACAAGCTGCAATAAATAAAAAAAAGTACTCATGAAAGTTAAAACAGGTTGACGGACTCAAAAGAATAGGGTTCAAAAACTGGTAAAGAAGAAAATACTAACATAACAACTAATATACTAGCATTTGCTTATTAAACAAAAAGCAGATTTTAGGCACCGTTATGACATAACAGCGTCTTTTTTAAAAAAAAAACCGAAATCCAATTATGGATAAATGATTTCAGCATGGCTATAAAAATTAATCATATGATTACCTTGTTATATGGAGAATGAAAAACAAAATAATCAGAATCTGCCATTGAAAAATGCTTCCCCTCCGATTTTTCAAATCTGCACATGCAAGAAGAGAATCAGAAACCAATAAAACTTCAGAGAGTTTTTTGGTTGTGTTTATTCTTACTTTTCACAAAACACTCGATAGCAAGAATCAAGTGCCATCAGATAACAGGTCTGTGAGAGTTTTCCATCAACAACCTACACGAGAAAAAGGTTAAAATAAAAGTCAGAAAGTTTAATCTTTGTTTGTAGACTGGTTGGTAGAAAGAATCAGCAAGCACTTGAGCATAACAGTAATAATCTTTCTTTGTAGCACAGAAGCTTCAGATTGAAAGTGTGGCTTAGTGTCAAACCATTGTTGGTGATTGACACTCATACGACACGAGTCGAAACTTCACTCTAGTTTCGGAATATAAAAGCCTACTCTTTTCGGCTCCAACACGTTGAGGACATGACTCTAATAAGGTCTTGTTTGGAAAAATTGTGTAATTAAGTGCTTATAACATAAGCACTCTGTTGTCAATGCGGAAATGCGGCGCGGCGCGGCCAACCCAATAATTGGCGCGGTACGGGAGCGGGGCGCGTAGCGGGCGCTATTTCGGCGGTGTGGCCACTAATAAATTTAATAATAGATACCATACTATTCAAAAAGAAATACTAAAATACCTTAAACATTACTCAAAATTTCATGAAGTATTCATAATATGAAATAAAAGGGATAGCAAAATCGAAAATGGCTAATACCAATTATATACAACCAGTACAAGTTATTGTTTTACTATTTAGAGGTCCGCTTTGGCAACTTTCACTTCTGACACGCGCCGACGCGGCCTGGTGCGGTGGTTCTGATTTTTCCGCTCCGCTCCGCTATAGCGGCCGGCGCGGCCGCTATTAACAACAGAGCATAAGCGCATATTGTATAAGCAGTTATGTATAAGCTATTTCAATAAAAATATATAAAAATAAAGTCGAACTGCTTTCGTATAAGATACAAGATGTTTTCATAAGCTATCCTAGATAGTTTGATAATAGAAATATGCTGAAAACAGCTTATGAACATGTAATAAGTTGTTTTCATGAGCTCTCACAAATAGTCTTATAATTGTTTAGTCTGTAGATAAACTAAAATATCCTAATCCAAACAGAAGTTAAAGCGGTTTTAATAACAAAAGTATTTATTCATAAAACTAGGACCACTTCTCATAGTACATTTATAATGCAAGTAAAATTAATACAGAGAAGGTGGAAAAGCATTACTGGGTATTCACTTGCAAGATTTGGCTTATAAAAATCATAGGCATGAGACATGTGACTCCCCCGTAGTTTGCTTTCAAAAGCAATAGGAGCATCTGGCCCTACAAGCATTGCAATTGCAGCTGCTCCTCCGGTAGGACGAGCAGGTCCTTCGGCATATACCTGAAAAAAGAATGTCAAAGGTGTTTGTTCAACATTGTATATACATCATTTGAAAAGAAAATAACAAAAAAATAGCTTCAAAAGTAAAATAAATGGTGACACAAGTAGACATTCAAAAATTTGCAATGTAATATGTGTAGTATAGATTTTACAGTTTGTACTCTTGATGTTTCACGAATTTCTATTATTCATAATTCAAGAGAAAATTACTTCATTCTAGAAAACCAGAAGTTCAATATGGATAAAAAAAACTTTCATGAACTCAACTAATAAATCTTCCTTCATCATTCCTTCAAAAAAAAAAAATCTTCCTTCATCATCTTTATGTGATGCAGATATCTTAAACTTTTACTGCTAGAACTAGAAAATATAAGTACTGCGGATGCTCTACTGTGAATTCACGAGCAATGTTAACTTAAGATGGTAAATTTACATGTAAGGACCGCAAAGTCCAACTCAAGTATGAATTGTGCCACCTAATAAAAGGATAGTAAGATAAGAATCTAACAATCAATTCAATCTCTTTATACAGAATGAAGTAGTAAATCTCAAAAAAAGTAGCAAAAGAAAGGAGGCCGAGAAAGATATTCGTTGGCTAGGAGTTCATACCGCACTGTCTGTGCATACGACGAGTCCGTAGCGTCCGTCCCATGAACTACTCTCCACCCAATTCACACAATTAAACAAAGCTGCTGTTCCACCATAGCAAGCGTTTGTTGAATCAACGCCTTCAATGTCAGTATTACCGCTGTCCTGATTATTACAACATACACGATATAAGATGAGATGTACCATAAGAACATGAAAATTTTGTTCACTTTAGTTCCTACCAAATTAATCTCATCCGTAAGTTTAAGAAACAATAAATCTGATGGATCATTATATAAACTACATCAGATATCATCTTTTTTGTTCCTTCTGACTCGAATATGCAAGAATACAAATGATAGGATTAAATCCAGTCACTCAGTCTTATACCAAAAGAAGGGTCAAGATACAGGATGCAACCCTAAACATGACTTTAAATTTTTGTTTTCGGATATAGAAATATGGCATTGACGACCCAGATTGCGAAAAATTGCAATCAAATGCGGAAAATCAATCAATAGTTGTGATTCCAGAGACAAGAGATCTCACAAACAGAGACTGATCCAGGAATTTCATCTCGCTGGAGCAAGTTTATAACGATTAGTGTTTATATAAAAATATAATCCACATATGCTAAAATAATGACATCATTATCGTTAAGCGTTCCAAGCAGACAACTCAGTTAATGAGTCAAGCGACGTTAAAAGAGTTCTAACTGGAAGGTTCAGAGTTCAAACACTATAAACTAACTGCTAAAATATCTTTAAGCAAAATGTTGGCGATTGAAAAAACTGAGAATGACATACCTCAAAAATTTGCATCAGGAAGGTCTTAATGGATTTGCTTTTGTCAATCATAGTTTCACTTCCTACCTCCAATCGACCGATTTTCTTTGGATCAATATTATATTTTTCAAGAAGTGAACTAACAACAGTCATGCTAAAAATTTCAAAAACAAAATTGAAAAGTTATCAGAATAACTGAAGAAAAACCATTGCAACTTCATCAAACAACAAGTCAGAACAGAGCTAGCTTCAGTGATCAGTTACACAAGCATGAAATTAGTACCATAGTTTTTCTTTTTTCCTATTTTTTTGCAAAACTATTATTGTTCCAATCAAATCATTGATTAAAAAGAATGAAAATCATCTTTGGAACACCGACACCTCTGATCAAAGGTGTGTCTGGTGTCCGACACTGACACATGTCATTACGTTTAAATAATTCATTTTCTCAAATCATTACCAGTGTCGACGTGTCAATGTCGAGTCTGGAGTTAGTGTTTGTGTCGGTGCTTCATAAAAAGCATTCCTAATTATAAAATGATTATGCAAATTGAAAATAGTTACCTCATTGAGATAACATCTTCAACCTCAGTACAAAATGCCATACAATCTTGTCCAAGTCCAATGGTATATTTCCCTTTGCTTACACCATCATGAGTTTCCAAAGCTTCCTACAAAAATTACACAAAATGACAAATGAAAAAACAAAAACACACTTAATAGGGCTAAAGAAAATTATAGATTACTAATTAGTTTGTTACTGATTAACTAGCCTATACAGAGGCTGAATGTAATCACTTAAGAAGAACGCACACAGACACTGACGCACAGACATCAACATCGATAAAATTTTGAGAAAATGATATATTAATGTCGGTGTCTGTTGGTGTTAAACACAACAGGTGTGGAACACCGGGACATGCCTTCAATCAGAAGCGGCGGTGCATCACTAATCAGTAACAAACTAACTCATAATTTATAATTTACTATATTTCTAAACAATGAAAAATAAAAACAAAAATCACAACTTTAAAATAAAACAAACATGAAAATATCACAACTTCAATCACATCACACCATAAGCAACAAAGTTATTTTTTAACCCCACAGATGAAGCAAAAAAAACACAATGAACATGAAAATTACAACTTTAAAGTAACAAACTACAAAATTAATAAAAATCACAATTTCAACCACCCATTTGGACAAAAAAAAAACAAAAACATGTTTTTTAATTCCACAAATGAAAAAACAAAAACACAAAAAATCATAATCACAACTTTAAATTAAAAAATAAACATAAAAAATCACAACTTCAACAACCACATAAGGAGAAAGTGATCTAAGAAGTAAAGAAGAAAGTGCATCATGATGGATAATAGTATACCTGTTGAACACAAGTGGGAGGGAAATAGATGTCTATAGCGAGGATTCCAACATTGTTGGGGTGTGAAGAAGCCATGTTTGTGTTGTATTTGATTTGATGTATCTTTTATTTACTTTTTAGAAGGATTTTTTTTTTCTTTCACTTCACCAATGAATCCAGAACAGTATCTTGGTTTCTTAGTGTTGTGTCGAGGATTTGGATGAAGCAACTATATTTATTTTCAATTAACCCCTTTTTTACGGGTGATTTTAAAGGGTATATTTGAATTGAAATTAATGGAAAGATTTTTAAAAAAAAAATTTGAAGGAAAAGATTTTAAATATTGTTTGTGTGCTAAGAAAGAATGATATTATTATAAAGTTTATTTTAGGAGATAGAAAATTCATGGGGAATGAGAACATACCTTAAAATTTTAAAAAAAAAAATACTCACAAACCATGCATCAAATAGATCTTCACATCGACAACATATGTTAAATTAATCACAGTTTTTTTCGCGGATCAATTTAATATCCGACCAAAACAATATCAAATTAGTTTTATACATTTGTACACCAAGAACAAATCAGTCCTTAAAAAACAAATTAGTCTTCCAATTCATTACCACATATATAAAACATAAAACGATTCTTGGTAGATGATGTCACAACGAAAACATTAGCACATGACATACCTAACCCAATAAAGAAATAATTGTAGCATAGTACAAATTAAGTTTGATAATATGAAATTTATGGACATTATTTAGTAATAAGAAGTATAAAAAAAGAAATTCGTTGTATATACATTAGAACCACTGTTGGTCATATTTCTTTTTATCAATTCAAATGTTTTTATTCAATTATGATTACCAAGAACATATAAGTTCAACTATAATAAATGCTTAGATTTACATCCATCTTAATTTAGTAGCTCAAACTAGTTGTCATAGCCCATAACCATGACCAAACTAGATTGGTGGTTATGAAAGTGTGAGTAAATTCGGTAGGGTGTACGACTTTTGCTTGGTTATCATCACCTTCAAGACTTAAATGATTTAGGTGCAAATTAGCTATTTTTTCACGTATGCAAACACATGTAAATTGCAACAGGTGAGCTGCTCAGTGAAATGTTCTTGCTGGAATTCCAAGAGCACTCTAAATAAGACTTAGATGAAAATACATTGTTCAAGATAATGAATTTGATCCCTTTACTGCTCTCTAGGTGTCTCCTTTTATAGGCCTCACTTTCTTGACCTAAGGGCCTTTCTTTGGATGTCCAGCCCTATTAACCCTCTGAGGTCCATATCGCTAATATGTACCAGGCCCGTGGAGCTGATCATGTTTCTTTGCACTGCTCGTCCGTGCAAGGCGCGTCGAGTCAACGGTACACAGCTCACGTCACTTGTCCGTGCGGGATGCGTGACACGTTATGAGATACCTTTAAACGGAGGACCACCACATGCTTAGACAACGACCTGAGAGAGAGCTAGTGATGTCGACAGTGGAGCTCACATGACCTAAGCAATCAAGCTTAGTTGTACATGTTGAATAGTCAATATAAAAGAGAGTCCACGTGGTATGCTCCTCCATACCAGTCCACAGTCCCCTATTTAATCATTTTCAGTCATAGATAAGATGATGCAGGACAAGACAACCAAAACAATGAGAAATGCTTCTAATGAAGATAAAAAATTATAGGCCATAAAACTACTACATAACTAGGGAGGTGAGAGTAACATGATCCTAAAAAGATATGTAAGTGTTGTTTTCATTGTGTTTAGAACTAATTGTTGAGTATGACTCCTATATAGACACATAAAAGGGGCAGGATGTGGGGGATCTGATCTGGCCAATCAGGACTATATATACGACTTGTGACACCGTAAATCCTAATTCATTCGCTTAAGTAATATACGGAGCTCTAGCTGCCCTATAGTATTAGAGTTAGACACTGTATGCTGAACTGCGTAAACAAACGATCATGTTTTATTGTTTGTGATTTGCACTTTCTTTAATCTTCTATTACTAGTTGATGTTCTAACACTAACACTTCTTTCGGTGGTTAGAAGAGGGAGGTTTTTACACCTAACGCTTCTTTCAGCAGATAGCTGATACTTTTCCCCTTAAAATCAAATTTTGGTTTCAATTTTCTTGCTACAATTTGCCCTTCAATGTTCACTGTAAAGTTATTATGAACCTGCCTGAATACTTGTGCCTGAACTAGGAAATCTGGATCCAAAGGAAGAAGATAAACACGAGAGAACCCATCGTTTGGTCATGGAATTCGCTCAATTGTTCCTATGTCTACCAGAGCAGAGTGGCTGCTGTACCTTTCATGTTATGCAACAAATTAGTGTCACGAAGTACATTGTTTAAAAACCATAGTGAGGTTTACTAGTTTAACCATGAATCGAGGGTTTCGCCCCTACCCTTTATTGTAAGTTGTAACCTAATAAACAATTAATGGGACAAGCCCAATGGACCGACGCTCTACTTCGCTCGTTATGCTTTTATCTCATCTGTCCGCACTCAGTGAAGATCTGCCATCTTCAAGAAGATCATTATAGGAAAGGAAAATGAATTTAAGTGTGCATAACCTAATTTGAATATTGTGTACATAGTTTCTGAACTCATTAAACAAATGAATGAATGAATATTTGAATAGGGTCATTGGAAAATCAAATTTCCATATACATGAAATTTCAGCCAAATTCACACACAATACAGAAGAATGAATGAAACATAATGGAACCTAAAGAAATGATGCGAATCGCTGAGCCCAGAAAACAACGTCTTGTTCATATTCCACTCGCTACAGAGCTATAGCGCCATAACAGCTGCCATTTGACTACAGTTTATAGCAAATAGTATATCGCGGAACAATAGCAATATGCTCAAATTCCACTACACTACAATGCTAAAGCGCCGCTATTTGAAAACACCGATTTAAACTTCAACAGTTTTCTGATTGAGAGCAGTATATCTCCACCTCTCCTTCTCGACAAAATCAGCATCAAGAAACCTAGCAACAAAACACCAAAGTTTATAGATATCTTCAAAATTAGCTAAAAAACCTAATGCAGCAGTAACAACGGTTATTCCAACTTTTTCTTTATCTTTCTTTCTGCTGTCCTTTAGAAAACTTCCCTTTTCATCTCCATACTTATCTGCAAACCATATATGATGCAACAATCCGTAACTAATCGAAATATTGCTTCTATCGGCAAGTTTTTGTACAAGAACAGGTTCAACTTTTTCGCCTTTCCAATCAAATATATTGAATGCAATTGCCGGTCCTCTATCAAATTTTACTTTTGGACCATAAATCTTCACTAGCGAAACCCCTTCTGTGTTAGGATGCTTAAGCTTCAACATTGAATTTACCAACCAGTTAATCAAGTACCTCGCCCGATCATTGATCAGTAACAATCCTAAAGAATCCACTTGATCTAAACACCTACATTCAATATCAAAGTTTTCATTTAAATCACTTTCTTTAACACCCTTTTCATGGATTTGAACTTGCTTTTCCACCTCCTCAATTTCACAAATTTCAGATGGTTTTGACACACTTGGTGCCTCTACGATCTTCATCTCAGAAGATTCGCCTTCAACGAATTTTGCAGGTTGCGATGTTTGTATCATACTAGAAAAAGATGTCATATAAAATGGTTCTTCTTCATCTAAATGTAAGGTAAGTATCGAATCTTGCGGCTTTTTTTCTTGCACAAGGTTCACTATTCCTACAGAAGAATTTGTTTCCAAAATCGACGTAGCACTTTTCTTGATAAAAAGGCAACCAAATCCAGAAGGGTTTTCTCCAAAAACTTTATAACAAGAACATATAAGAAAATCTGGTTGAAAAAGCGAAAGACCAAAACAATCCATGTCTTTTGGTCCTAATGCACATGCATCAACCAAAACATTCCAACCATTCTCTTGTGCTATACTAATCCATATATAAGGATATCTTGCTCCTGTTACTCTTGAATGAAGAGGCAAAACAAAAAGACCCTTATTTTTCTTCTTCTTTCTCTTACTTACAATCATTTTCCTCAATTTTGTTGACTGAATTCTCAGCCTTGGCCATGAAAACTCTGCTGACATAGCTTTTGCTCCTCGTTTTGCCGAAGAACTAACCATCGCTTCCACAGCTTCGCTTTCATGGTCATAAACTGATAAAAGCTTTCTACTTTTTTGAAAATTGTAACAATCTGCTACAAGTTTGAAAGCCGATGTTCTATTAGCAGTGAAAACCATGAAGTAATCGTTTTCCGATATGTTAAGGTAATTCATGATTCTCTTTCTCATTGCTGACTCAAATTCGGAATCTTTTCCACCATGAAGAAGCAAAGTCTTCAAATTTCCTGTTTTGCAGGATATACTAAAAAACGGCATATCAGAAAATTGTGGTAGAGATTCTTCTGTTTTTCGATGAGTTTTTTTTGATGTATCATGATATTGTTGCATTTGAGAGTAAGAAAAAAGACCAATACCAATATAATCAAGACAAGTATGATTTGAAAATGAGAGATGAGAATATTCTTTATCTCTAACATGATCAACTTTTTCTGTCTCAGAATATTGAGGATACACTTTATTGAATTCATTGAATGATTCTTGAAATGATGGAAGAGATTCATGGTTTGTGAAATGAGTGTTTGGAAAGATTGAGGATGTCGACGATGACGCGAAAGTGCGACGGCATTCGGATGAACTGTTTCTGTGTTTTGGTTTTGTGTTTTGTGAATTTGGTGAGTTGAAAATTGAGACATTGCAACAACATTGATGAGGGCATGTTTGTGAGGTTTCATTTTGGCTAAGGTTGTCCATGTTTTGTTTTTTTGGTTTTTCTGTTTTCTAAAGTTAAAGATAATAAGTCTTTTTTATATGTATTTGTTTAATATTATTATTATTATTTTCTTTCTATCCAGCTATTGATTTCTTGTTGCATTCTGCCAAACGGCATGTACAAGAAAATAAATACAAATATACAGAAAGCAATTGAATGTGTCTTTTAGAGAATTTTTCAATCCTTACTCTATTCTCTAGGGGTCCAAAATACAGAAAGCAATTTACCTTGTTTTATTTTATTTATTTTTAATCTTCTTTAAGTATAGATGAGTTGGCGGACGAGATGGGTAGCATGCTTGATTGAAGTAAATGATTAAAGTTGATAACGAGTAAAGATTTGAGATTCGTATCATGACAAATGAAAAACATAATATAAGAATTAATTTACTAATGTTTGTTATTAAAAAAAAATAGATAAGTTGGGGCTCGACGACTCACTAGAACAAGACAAATCTCAAATTCATATAGTTGTTTTTAATTGTTGATAATTTCTTTTTGAAACTTTAGGTGTTTTAAAATAGAAATCCAAGACATATTTAAAATTTTCATTCAAATACATAATCTTAATATAATTGACATTATTTACTTTTCACATGATTTCTTTTTTTAAGGAACATAATTTTTTTTACGGGAATTTTTACATGATTATTATAAAATATATAAAACATTGAATTTAATCAACAATATCAAAACATTATATTAAGAAGGTATAAACAATATCAAAGGAAAACATTAAGAGAGTAGTATACAATGTCACTTTGGCCGAGTGGTTAAGGCGTGTGCCTGCTAAGTACATGGGGTTTCTCCGTGAGAGTTCAAATCTCTTAGGTGACGAATATTTTTGTATTTTTATTAAATTCCATCTTTCTTTTTTGTACTCTTATTAAGTTCCGCTTGTTAAAAATAAAATAAACATTCAATAATATTTATACCAACTGATTTTTTTTTACTTTTAATGTAAATACCCTTTTTTTTTTAATGTAAATACCTTTAACAACCAAAGTCTTTTTTAATAGATAAAATGATAAATAATCATTGAAAAATAACACATAAGTGAAAGAATCGAAACTTGTACCTCAATCACCACATCTGATTAATAATTTCGATATTTTAACATATTGGTTTAAAACTCGTGAACCAGAGTATTTGAATTGAGGTTCGAACCTCAATTTTACCAAGTATTTTATGTACTCTTATTAAATTCCACCTTGTTTGAACAAAAAATAAATAAACATTCAATGATATTTATACCCATCAGTTAATTAATTTTTAAAATTTAATGTGAATATCGTTAACAACCGAAGACGTTTTTAAAATAAACAAAATGATAATAATTATTAAAAAATCATCTATAAATTATAAAATAGATAAGCCGAGATTCTTACCACAATCATAATAGTTGATAATTTCGACATTTTTACTTATTGATCTAAAACTCGAGAACCAAAGTTTTGGAACCGAGGAAGTAGGCTTTTTTTGTTTGGATGTAGGTGGCTAAATACGGCATTGTAAGATCCACCAAAAAGGTCAGCAATCACAATGTGGACTTTGTCTTCCATAGTTTGCAAGGTTGACCCGTTAAAATATAGAATATTTTGCCACTGGCCAATCATTCTTGAATTTTCCAACATTGTTTGATTGTGATATAGTATTTTACTAATTTTGAAAATTATATTTCAAGTGTTAATTAAAAAAACATGTTTTCTTCTTGTACACAATTTAAATATTTGGTAAATTCCATTTAGTGGATCCCCTCTCTCTCTATATTTTGTATATGCTATAACAAGAAATGATTGTACTCTAGTTTCACATACTTCTTTTTTACCTTGAAATAAGCATTCATTTGAGTTGGTATTAGGCTTGAGGTTAAAATCAACAGTTGTCTACAAATCCTAAATGCTATTCTCTCGGTCCCTAGCTAAACAAGTGACTTTGTTTGAGATACTTTGAACATATTTTTTCTACTATTATAGAGAAATAAATGGTAGCACTAAGATGTTGGATTTATCTCGACAAATATATATTTTTAGGATATTAAATTTTTATAATTTTCACTAATACGCGATTAAATATATTTAAAATAAAAAATATGTATTGACGTTTTTGAAACACTCCACTAAATCATATATTTTGGAACAGAGGGCCATGCTCTTTACTTCAAAAGGATTTTTAATACTCTTAAGTATATGGCTTAGTGGTAAGAACCAATCATAGAAATGTTTACTTAAGCCGGCATTAACAAGGGGTCCAATACTTTTATTTTTTTGTAGAAGAGCCCAATACTTTTTTGATACACGGTTTCATAAATTTAGTTGGAGTGGGATATTGTTCTGTTCAATAATACAGTAGTATTTAACTCCTTAAAAAAACAAAAAGTAGTATTTAGTTTTTGATAAATTTAAGCATATTGAGTGAAGTTATATTAATCTAATTAATTTTCCAATATATAAGGGTATCAAGAGGAGTTTCACTTGTTTAATGTGTACGCCCCTTGTGATGGTAACGCCAGACAAGTATTATGGGTTTCTTTATCGACTCGTCTTCAGTCTTTGCAGGGAAAGAAGGTGTGTGTTTGTGGTGACTTTAATGCGGTGAGGTGTAGGGAAGAAAGACGGTCAGTGACTAATTATGGTGGTGTGATGGATTGTGTGCCCTTTAATCATTTTATAGATGAAAATGCTTTGCTGGATTTACCGTTATGTGGCCGTAACTTTACCTGGTTCAAAGGAGATGGAAAGTCGATGAGTCGAATTGATCGGTTTTTATTGTCTGAAGATTGGTGCTTGGTGTGGCCTAATTGTTTACAGGTTGCTCAACTGAGAGGGGTATCAGATCATTGTCCTCTGCTCCTTTCAGTGGATGAAGAAAATTGGGACCTCGGCCTTCCTGTTTCTTGAAATGTTGGTCTGACACACCTGGTTATAAGCAATTTGTGAGTAATTCGTGGAAGTCCTTGCATGTAGAAGGTTGGGTCGGATATGTGCTTAAAGAAAATTTCAAATTAATCAAATCGGCCTTGAAAGTTTGGCATGCGTCGCACTCACTAAATTTGCCTGCGAAAATAGCTTCATTGAAAGACAGGAAGGCGATTTTAGATGGTAAAGGGGAGTTTGATGAATTGTCTGCAGATGAATGTGACGAATTGCATGATGTCTCGTCAACTATTCACTCCTTGTCTTGGCTAAACACTAGTATTTGTTGGTAGCAATCGAGGAATCAATGGCTTCGTGAAGGTGACACTAATACTAAATATTTTCATTCAATTTTGTCTTCTCGTCGCCGCCATAATACCATTTGTTCTGTCTTGGTTGATGGTGTGAGGATTGAAGGCGTTCATCCTGTTAGGCACGCGATCTACACTCACTTTGCACAGCACTTCAAGTCGCAATCTGAGGTGAGACCAAGCGTGTCTAATCTTCAGTTTCGTTCGTTGTCTGTGGTTGAGGGAGGGGGCCTTATCAAACCTTTTTCAGTGGAGGAAGTTAAGGAGGCTATTTGGGACTGCGATAGCTTTAAAAGTCAAGGTCTAGATGGGGTCAATTTTGGTTTTATAAAAGACTTCTGGCTAGATTTGAAAGATGATGTTATGAGGTTTGTGTCCAAGTTTCACCGCAATGGGAAATTGGCTAAAGGTATCAATTCTACTTTCATTGTTCTAATTCCGAAGGTGGACAATCCACAGAGACTTAACGACTTTCGACCAATCTCTTTGGTGGGAAGCATGTATAAAATCATAGCAAAATTGTTGGCAAATAGATTGAGGTTGGTGATTAGTAGTGTGGTATTTGAGACTCAGTCTGCTTTTGTTAAAAATCGCCAAATTCTGGATGATATTCTTATAGCAAATGAGGTAGTTGTTAAGGCTCGTAAACTTAAGAAGGAGTTTTTGTTATTTAAAGTGGATTTTGAAAAAGCCTACGATTCCGTTGACTGGGGCTATTTGGATTCAGTTATGGAGGGTATGTGTTTTCCTTTTTTGTGGCGCAAGTGCATTAGAGAATGTGTGGGTACTGCTACAACTTCAGTTCTTGTTAATGGCTACCCTACTGATGAGTTCCATTTACATAGAGGCTTACCCCAGGGGATCCCCTTTCCCCCTTTTTTGTTTCTGATTGCGGCTGAGGGACTTAACATTTTGATGAAAACTATGGTTGAAAATAATTTGTTCACATGATATACGGTTGGTATGGTAAATCAGGTGGTGGTTTCTCATCTCCAATTTGCTGATGATACACTGTTATTAGGAAACAAAAGTTGGGCAAATGTGTGGGCTCTCCGAGCGGCTCTCATTATTTTTGAGTCCATGTCGGGTTTGAAGGTGAATTTTAATAAAAGCTTGTTGGTGAGAATTAATATATCTGATTCTTGGTTGAATGAGGCAACGGTGGTGTTGAGTTGTAAAGTGGGAAAAATTCCTTTTATGTACCTAGGCTTGCCTATTCATGGTAATTTGTGGAGACTAACGTTTTGGGACCCAATCGTGAATCACATTAAATCTAGACTGTAGGGTTGGAATAACAGGTTTCTCTCGTTCGGTGGCCGCTTGATCCTTCTTAAAGCAGTTCTGACTTCTCTGCCTGTCTATGGTCTTTCCTTCTTCAAAGCTCCATCAGGTATAATCTCTTCTATTGAATCTTTAATGAATAAATTTTTTTGGGAGGGAGTGAGGATTGTAGGAAAATTACTTGGATATGTTGGAATACCTTGTGTTCTAAAAAGGAGCATTGAGGTTTGGGGGTTAGGAAGTTGAAAGAGTTTAATGTTGCTTTACTAGGTAAATGGTGATGGAGGATGTTAGTCGATAGAGAAGGTTTGTGGTATCATGTTTTAGTCGCCCGTTATGGCGAAGTAGGTGGGAGGTTGGAGGTGGGGGGCCAGAGTGGTTCTTCTTGGTGGCGGAAGGTAGGCATGATTCGTGATGGAGACGGTGATACTGGTGGTGGGTGGTTCGGTGTTATGCGAAGGGTGGGTGATGGGGCTGAAGCATTTTGTTGGTCTCATAGGTGGATTGGTGGTACTCCGCCTAGTGTGCGGTTTCATCGCTTGTTTGACTTGGTTGAGAACAAAACCATTACAGTGGCTAATTTGTTCTCTCTAGATCTGGTGCAGGGTGGGGAGGAGTGGAGTTGGCGGCGCAGATTGTGGGCGTGGGAGGAGGATATGTTAGAGGAGTGTAGGGCTTTATTATTTGATGTTTCGTTGGTTCCAAATGTTTCAGATAAATGGGTGTGGCTTCCAGACACTACTGAGGGGTACTCTGTGCGAGGTGCCTATGACTTGTTAACTAACTGTGATACTTCCTAGATGGACACGTCTTTGGAGTTAATGTGGCATAAGCAGGTTCCTTTGAAGGTCTCAGTTTTTGCTTGGCGGCTCATTAGAGATCGCTTACCTACGAAAGCTAATCTGGCTACTCGTGGTGTTATTTCTACGACGGACATTTATTGTGTTTCAGAGTGCGGTCACGTGGAGACGGCTGAGCATCTATTTCTATCGTGCTCAACGTTTGCATCGTTATGGCAGCATGTGCGCGACTGGATTGGATTCGATGGGGTGGATTCTAATAATATTTCCGATCATTTGGTGCAGTTTACTTATATGATAGGTGTTGGTAAAGTTAAACGTTCCTTCCTGCAGCTAATTTGGCTCTTGTGTACCTGGGTTGTGTGGAAGGAACGTAACAACCGTCTGTTCAATAATATTGTAACCATTGTTCCCCGACTGTTAGATAGGTTAAAATGTTATCTCTAGGGTGTCTGAAAGCTAAAAATGCCATGTTTGTTTTTGCTCCTAAGAGGTGGTGGTCAAGCCCTTTAGCTTGTCTGAACATTGACTAACTACTCATTCTCTGTTTTCTTGTGTTACTGACATTTTGTATCTTTGTAGTGGTCTCCTAGGCACACCTTGTGCTTGTGAACTATGAAGGTGAGAAAAACCACAAGAAGGGGGGGTTGAATTGTGTTTTTGGAAACTTCTTCTTTTACGTTCTAGAGAACTGTTCTCAGGTTCAGAGTCTGAAGTAGTTCAG
>Ga0315915_1004322_pt1 | contig 17983 bp, 21 predicted proteins | sample MpolbnodulesMG_FD_207738 | JGI IMG/M metagenome (GOLD analysis project Ga0315915, IMG submission 207738) | Medicago polymorpha root nodule microbial communities from Los Angeles, California, United States - branched nodules | ecosystem: Host-associated > Plants > Roots > Nodule | place: USA...
CAGTAGTTAGCGCGGAACCTGGGATTGAGGATTGCGATGACAGAGGATTTTGGAATGGAAGCCGCGGTGTCGTTGGATACGATGATCGAGCGGCATATAGCGGCGCTACCGGCGACTTCTGAGGCGGTGCACGAATGGGATGAACGCCGCGCGGCTGGCGATGTAACCAACGTGGTCTACGCAAAGGCTCTGCTGGAGGTGACGAAAGAGGAGGAGGCCGCCAGGCTAAGGATCGTGAACCACTGGCCGTGCAACGATCAGCAAGGATGGCAAAAGTTGACCTACTTGGCCGCGTATTTTTTCGCGACGCGAGGCTCGCTCAAGCCGGAAGAAATGGATGCCGTCTTGAGTACGACCGAGCCTGTGGAATAGGCCTGTGCCTTGGCCTAGCAATGTGCTGGGTCGAGCGTGAAGGGCAGAAGAATAAAGCCGCCCTTGTTGGGCGGCTTCTTTCTTAATTGATTTTGGCGATCCACTCGCCGGATGCTGACTTAGCGAAGCCTACGATTCGATCAATAGGCCGCGCTTCGGGTCCCATCTTGACCGAGGTCATGCAAGCGACACCTGGCCCTGCCCCGGCCTTTTCACATTGGCCGAGTGCCAGAGAGATTTCCGGCAGATTATTCCGATCCCAAACCAGAGGAGACCCCGCATGTGCTTCGCGGTAGGCGGCCAATGCTTCGGCTTCTGTCGGCGCTTCAACGGTCGGAATAGGGCAGAGAGATGGATCAGCGGAGATAGCCGCAACCATTTCGGCTTTCGAGATGGCCTGAGCTTCGACTTTCGGCTCGGACGCGGCAATGTAGGTGCCGCCGGCGCCAGCCGCTAAACCGAGGGTAGCTGCGATCGCGATTATGGCATTCTGGTGCATTGAATGTTTCCCTCTGATGCTTAGGTCCTGAGATTGAACCAGAAGCGCTCCTTGACGCCCTTGTCATTCGGGATGTCGAAATACCAGTCGTTAGCACGGCGCGGCCGGGGGGACGTTACCTGCACCTTGCAACCGTTGTAGCGGTTGTTGCGCTTCAAGAAATTGTCGTTGTGGCTGCCGCTGGTGAGAACGTTGACTGTAATTCTATTCCGCTGGTTGGCTTCTTCGTCGCCATAAAGGCGGCTGAATTCGTTTCGGTTCTCGCATCTGTCGACGATCCGGACGCATTGATCCTGCTCGTTGCGTCGTAAGCCGTTATCGTCTCCATCATTGCTCGAGGTGGGGTGCGACCCTGCAGGGCAGTCCTCGAACTCTTCCCGGCCTGGCTCGCCGGCCTTCGCCTCGTGACAAATGGGCCAATCAAATCCGGGCTTCGCCATTGCGGCGATCAGCCTCTTCATCGGGGGCACACAATAGGGAACGCCCTGCCAGGACGGATTTTGCGAGGCAGCGCAAAGGAGAACCTGGCAACCCCAGGAAGCATCTTCTGCCTTCGCTCCTGTGGGGGCGAAGGCAAGCGCAGCAAGACCGGCTGCAGCATAAAGCAGGTGTTTCATGTCAGTTGGCCCTCATGATGGTTGCGGCTGGAGACGCGTGGTCGACGAATAGCTTGTCGAACGGTGTGGCGTGGTGCACTCGACCGCCTGCTGCGTAGATTATGGCGGCAACGAGCGCGAAGGCTGAAAACCAGAGAACCCCGATCCGAAAAAGCATCGGCTGGTTGGGAATGTCCCGGCAAAGCGGTGGAAAGGCGTATAAGCCGACGAGAAAGCTGTCCAGCGCCAGATGACGTCGATCGAGAAAGAGGATCGAAAGGATCAGGAGCACCAGGGCGAACGGACCATGCACCCACCAGATTCGTTCTGAAACGACGATGAGCGCATACGATAAGGGAATGGCTAAGCTCGCCAGCGGATCGGTTGCGAATGAGCTCGCAATATGTGCGAAGTCGGGCAACTATCGGTCTGTCCTCTTCGGCTTTTTCCGCGCGTCGATGAAGGGAGGCGATATCTCGCTTTCCCGTTCGACAAGCAGGTTGAAATCAGCGATCGGCTGGCGGTCTAGCGTCTTGTCGACGGCCTTGCGACGCCACTCGTTCATGTCGAGAACGTAAGTGGCCCACAAGCCATAGCGGGCCGCCATCGCATGCTGCTGATAGGCCAGGTATTGGCTGTTGTATGAATAGGGCGACGCGACACGCGCCCATCCGACACGAAGCATGTCGACCGCAATATCGCGGCCGGCTGACGTGCAGCGGGCTTGGGGGATACCGTCATTGCCATAGGCTAAGACGGTGCATTCGACCGGTTTGCTGCCTATGGTCCTCTTGAGCCAAGCCTTTGCAAGTGGGCCGCACGGAACGGGTGACGGCGCCTTTTGCCCCAAGCGATCCAACCACTTCGGATCAATCGCCCACTGTGGGAGCTCGCACGCGTCGATCTCGACGAGGCGAACGCGCTGCGCATATTGCGGATACCACAGGGTGCGGCCGTCCATGACGGCGACTCGGCCGTTGTAGACCGGATTTTGGTAGATCGGAGCCTCGCTCAATCTCTGCGGTGGCCGAGCCGCCGCGGCCGGAGTCTTGATGAGATCCGCGGCTGTCGCTGCGTGGGGGATCATGGCGAGCGCGGCGGCTGCAAGTAGGTATCGCTTCATTGATCTGCCTTCTTGGTTCGCGCATTCACCTCGCGGCTCAAGAGAATGGCCGGATGCTGGACGTCTTCGAACTGCCAGAGGCCGGCACGCTTATCGCGTGCAAGTTTCTCAGCCACGGCATAGGGGACGTGATAGGGCATGCCCTCACCGTTGAGGGCCGCGAAGGCGTATCCGCTCGTGATCAGGACGTTTGCCAGATCAAGCCGCTGCTCCCCAACTGTGGCGTAGCAGACGGCGTAAGCGATACCGTCTTTCTTCACCACCGGGGCGCAAACAGGTTTGGTGTCTTTGATATAGGCCGCCAGCACGGCAAGGGACGCCTCACCGCAGTCGCGTTTCTGCCCGTGCTTGTCCGTATAGGCAGTGCCGCGCAAACAGGACTGTACGCCATAGAGGCGGAATCTTTCACCATTGGAAACCCACGTGTCGCCCGTTTCCAGGGTGACGCCAGGAAGAAGATCGAAATAGCCTGCGGGCGCTGCGGATACGGATGTCGGCAGGAGAGCCAACAGAAGGGAAAGAGCCCTTCTCATTGACCCTTCACCCTCGGATCGGCCCACATTCCGAATGACCCTTTCTTGCCGATCTCCTCAGCTTTGGAGAGATCCGGACGAACGGGAGTCCCGTCTGGCTTTTTTGCGAGGCGGAGCGCGCCGAGCGACAAAAGCTGCTCCTCGAACATATCGACGGAGTCGAGGCTACCGGGGAAATTATAGTAGCCGTAGCAGGTGGCGTTCTGGACGGGCGAACCTTGCTCGCTCACAAAGGCACGGCAAAACACGACCTTCGGATTTTGTAACAGGATCTGAAGCTGTTGCTGCGCATAATCGGTGCAGCTCCCGGCGAAGTCTTCACTGCGATTGACCATTTCGCCCTTGCATGGCTCCAGGCCAAAAAGGTGCAGTGTTGTCTTGTCATCCACGCGAAAGTCGGTCGGTGAAACGGCCTTAAATCCGGCCGTTGCTGCATAGCCCTTCCGATCGGCGACCTTCCCGCTTCCGTCGTAGTATTCGAGCACGAGAACCGTCTTGCCCGGCACTGCCAGCGATTTGATGTAATCCTTGTTGATGTCCGAGACGGACAAAGCAGGTGTTGCGATTGCGCAACTTGCGAGTGCGGCGATGATGGTCCGTTTCATTTTCTAGCCCTTACCCATATTGCTTCCGCTCGTTCCCCTGCAATAGGGGGTTTAAGTCTGCCTCGAAAAGTTGTATTGCTGAACCAAATCGATGCGACACCTTCACCAGCTTAGTTGGTTTTCGTTTCGATCACAACACCGCAAATTAGGCGCGCGGCGATGGAAAAAAGGGCTAGATTTTCAGGCGTTTTGGGCTGGACCGCTTTGACGGGAAGCGCCCTTTTGTGCACGAGCTGGGTTCAGATTTCTTACGCCCAAGATGGGCAGAAATCTTCAGATATTACAACGAAAAAAAGCACTTGGACGATCGAGCGCAATGCGGAGCTTGCAACGAACTTTAATGAGCGCTGGCGCGGCTCAGAGAAGGGGTTCGTGCTAGGCGCTGATGGCGTTGTGAAGCAGGAAAATGCGGTTCAGAACAAAGCTGACAAAAGCCCCCATGATTTTGGAGGTTTGAACCATATTGATGCAATCTTGAGCAATTTTGCTCCGTCGAACGACGTGCCGAACAGGGTTGATGAACCGCAAGGTCCCACGGGCTCGATACAGCAAATCGATGCGGCTCGGCAGATCGATAACAACACCAAGGACGTGTATGAGTGCGGTCCGTCTCCGCACAGCCCGGAAGAGGTTAAGTCTCTGGTTGTGCAGACGGCGCGCAAATATCGCGTCGATGAAGTCTTCGCGACGGCCATCGCCTGGGCGGAGAGCGGCTTTGACCAAAGCCGCAATTCCCCAAAGGGCGCGCGCGGACCGATGCAGCTCATGCCTGCGACGGCTGCGCGGTTCGGAGTTACGGACATCTGTGATCCCACTGAGAATATCGAGGGCGGGATGAAGTATCTGCGCTTTCTGCTTGATGAGTTTCAGAACCCGCTCCTGGTCGCGGCTGCGTACAACAGCGGCGAACAGCGGATCTACCAACACGGCGGCATCCCGCCGTTCCAGGAAACAGTCGGATACGTCGCCAAGGTGGTGAACTACCAACTCGGACTGCCAATGCCGTCGGCAAAAGGCAAGGCGAGGCCGGCCGCCGCTCCGCAGGCGGTCTCGGATGCGAGTGACAGCGGCGACGCCGGGGTCATCGCCGTGAAGAAGACCGGCAAGTTTGTCGGCGGTGTCATGCACTTTTGAAGGAGAGAAACATGCAATTTGAAATGCAAACGAGGAAGTCTCAGGCTCTCAAGCTCGCAGCGACGCTCGGCATCGTGGCTGCAGTCCAGATCGCGGGGGCCGACGTGGCTCTGGCGCAGAGCGCAGGCGGCGCGTTCGGGCCGCTGCAGACGGCGGTGCAGATGATCGTCGATTTCATCACCGGCCCGTTCGGTCGCCTGCTCGCGATCATTGCCGTTATCGGCCTTGGGTTTCTGGCATTCGCCGGACGCCTATCGTGGTTCACGGCCGGCGCGGTCGTGATGGGCATCGGTCTGGTGTTTGGCGCACCGGCGATCGTCGACGAGATGATCTCGGCGGTCGGCCAGTGACCGATGAGTGAGTTTCAGGACGAAAAACCAGCTCTGACGCCGTTGGTGATCGGCTTAACCCGGTCCCCAACGCTTTGGGGCGTGCCCTACATGGCGGTGGTGCTGATCGTTGGCGTCACCATTATCGGCTGGCTTGCAACGAACGACCTCCTGGCATTGCTCATCGCGCCGGTCGCTTACCTCGTCCTGTTCTCTCTCTGCACCTGGGACATCAGGATCCTCGATGTGATGCAGGTGACGTCCCGCAAGACGCCCCGCACGCCCAACAAGCGCTTTTGGGGCACCAACTCCTACGGACCGTGACCATGCTGAAAGTCGTCAAAGAAGAGCTTGGATTCGGCCGGGTCGCCGGCAATGAGCGGCCCATGTCGACTCATATTCCATATCTCCGACACGTCTCCGACACAGTGATCGGGCTGGAAAACGGATCGCTTCTAAGCATCATCAAACTCGATGGACTGTTCTTCCAGACGGAGGACCAGGCTGAGCTCAACATGCGGTCGGTCGTCCAGAACACGATGATCCGTGCCTTGGGGTCGAGCCGCTATTCTCTTTGGTCGACCGTGATCCGGAGAGAGGTCGAAACGCAGATAGGTGGCGCGTTCGACGAACCATTCTGCGACCTGTTGAACAAGCGCTACATGGGGCAACTGCGCCATAAGCGCATGTTCACAAACGAAATATACTTGACGGTCGTGCGGTCTGGGATGCGGGGCGCCCTCGGCATTGGCGACTCGTTGAAGAGGCTCTTTGACAAGGCAAACAGGGACGTTCGGATCCAGCAAACGCGCGAAGATGTTACCGAGCTCGAGGAGCTGATCGGCAACATCGTCCGCGATCTGCACAAGTATGGAGCCCGGGCGCTCGGAATTACCTATCGTCGCAGGAATGACGACGAGGCCAAGATTGAAGGGCGTGAAGAGAACGAGAAAGGCGAGCCCTACTCCGAACCCTGCGAGTTCTTCAATGCGATCCTGAGCTGCGGTGTGCCGCGCAAGATGCGCCTGCCCCGCATGGGCATTCGCAATTTTGTTGGAACGTCGCGGCTGCATTTCAGCAAGCGGACGATGCAAGCTCAAGCGGCCGTCGATACAGACACCCGCTTTGGGGCGCTGCTGTCCATCAAGGAATATCCGCCCTTCACCGGGCCGGGAATGCTGGACGGCCTGCTGCAGGTGAACCACGAATTCATTCTGACGCAATCCTTCACCATCGCCGACAAGCCGATCGCTCAAGAACGTATTAGTCGATTGCAGAGGCAGATCAGAGCCTCGGACGAGTCCGGTAGCTCAGTCGAACAGGATATCGACTATGCGCTCAATAGCCTGATGAACCAGGAAGCTGTCTTCGGTTTCCACCATCTTTCGCTCCTATGCCTCTCCCGCGATCTCCCGGGCCTTAGCCGCACCGTTTCCGAACTCGGTGCTTGCCTCACCGACATGAATCTCACCTGGCTTCGCGAGGATCTGAACCTCGAAGCGGGATTTTGGGCGCAACTGCCCGGCAATCACAGCTACATTGCTCGCAAAGCGATGTTGTCGAGCGCGAATTTTTCCGGCCTGTCCTCCATGCACAATTTCGCGACGGGCCAGGCCGATCGCACGCATTGGGGATTGCCGATCACGATCCTCGAAACCACGTCGCAGACGCCGTACTGGTTCAACTTCCATCGCCGCGACATCGGGCACTTCCTCGTCACGGGACCAACCGGCTCCGGTAAAACGGTTGCTTTGACTTTCCTGCTCGCACAGGCGATGCGCGTTTCACCGACGCCGAAAGCCGTGTTCTTCGACAAGGATTGCGGCGCCGAAATCTTCGTAAGGGCGATCGGCGGTTCATATGAGGTGCTGTCACCGGGAACGCCGACCGGCTTTAACCCGCTGCAGCTCGACAATACCGGCCCCAACCGCGACTTCCTCCTTCGCCTCCTGAAGGCAATGCTGCGCTCCGGTGATCGCCGCGACTTCACTCAGGAAGACGAGGATACGCTTGAGCGGGCGATCGTCCGCCTGATGCAGGAACCTGCGGCGGAACGGAACCTAGCGAACCTGGCCGCCCTGCTTGTCGGTCGGTCGCGGGCGGATGCCAATGACCTTCACTCTCGCCTTCGTCCTTGGATCGAAGGTGAAAAGGCGTGGCTCTTCAACGCTCAGCACGACGTGCTCTCTTTCTCGGGTCGCAGCGTCTTCGGGTTCGACATGACGAACATCCTCGGCAACGAGGATCTCCGCACGCCCGCGCTGATGTACCTCTATCATCGCCTCGACGAGCTGCTCGACGGAAACCCGGTCATGTTCTTCATGGACGAGGGCTGGCAGCTTCTTATGGACGAGACCTTTTCGGCGTTCATCGTCGACAAGATGAAAACCATCCGCAAGCTCAACGGCATTGTTGGCTTCGGCACCCAGTCCGCGGCGGATATCGCCAAGGCAAAAGCCTCGCATACGCTGATCGAGCAGTCGGCGACGAACATTCACTTTCCGAACCCGCGGGCCGACGAAGAGAGCTACATCAAGCGCTTTGGCCTGACGGTGAAAGAATTCAACTTCATCAAGAACACTCCGCCCGAAAAACGAACTTTCCTGATCAAGCACGGCAATGACTCGGTCATCGCTCGGCTGGATCTTTCCGCCATGCCCGATCTCGTGAAGGTGCTTTCCGGCCGCAAGGAGACCGTCGAGGAGTGCGCGGCACTTCGGGAACAATACGGCGACGAGCCTGAAAATTGGCTGGCTGAATTCTGCGGATGGGAGAAGGCCGAATGAGGATGAGTCCTGCTTTGTGGGTGATTTCTGCGCTGTGGCTTGGTGCCTCCGGAACGGCGCACTCTCAGGTGCCGGTGCTTGACGGCAAGGTGCTCGAGACCGACACCAAACGCGACCAGACGACGACGGAAATCGAAAAGACGGATAGCGACCGTCATACGGTCAGCAAGAGCGTGACCTGCTCGATGTATCGTCCAGGTCGCAGCGGTGACGCCGCTTCCGCTGCAACGGCCAACCCGGAAATCACCGGGCTTGTAAAGCGAGTGGCCCAGGAAGAAGGCGTCGACGAAAGCCTCTTCATGGCGCTCGTCTATCAGGAAAGCCGGTTCAATCCGTGTGCGAAATCGCCGGTCGGCGCCATTGGGCTTTCTCAGCTCATGCCGGGTACGGCAAAGGATCTGGGGGTCAATCCTTATGACATGGAAGACAATCTTCGTGGCGGCGCGCGCTATCTGAAGCAACAGCTCCGGCGCTTCAACGGCAACACCAATCTCGCTCTGGCCGCCTATAACGCGGGTCCTGGTAACGTCCAGAAGTGGGGCGGAATCCCACCTTTCAAGGAAACGCAGGGGTATGTGGCGAATATCACCCAAAAGTGGCTTCCTGCTTTTGGCGGCTCCGACGTCGCGAATATTCCTGCGAACTATGGCGGCGGTTCTACAGCCTTCACCGGCATGCGGGATTCCACCATCAACTCAATGGCGACATCCCAAGCGATTGGGGAAAGCAGCGGACACGTTGCCTCTTGGCTGCAGCAGTTGGGCGCAATGTCCAGCGGGACGATCCAAGACAGTTGGGATCACAATTCCGGCGCGCGAAATGCCAATCTCGAAATGATGAACCAGGTCATCCGCCTCGGCACGACGATGGCGGACCTTATGAATTCTCGTAGTGCGGTCGATATCGGCAATCTTTCCGGCGCATCGCGCACGGGCGACTTCAAGAATGATGACGACGGCGCGGATCGCGAAACGACCGGTGTTTGCGATCCTCGCGAGGGGCTTGAATGGAGCCCGACAGAAAAGGCTTGCGTCCAGAAGCGGGAGCGCGAAGCCAACGTAGATCTGATGTTGACCGCTCAATGAGGAGAACTGCCATGAAACGTTTGATTTTAACGGCGTGCTCGGTGGCCCTTGCGTCCGCAGCTTCCGCGCAAGTCCCGGTCATCGACGCTGCAAATCTTGAGATTGCGCAGAGAACGTCGAAAACCACCGATGACATCCTCGGCACCAACAAGGAAGTCCTGAAAACGGTCCAGGACACTTTTGAGGCGGTGACCGGCGATCGCGGTAGCGACGCCAACCAGATGCAAAACCTTGCGGTCGGCAATGGCTTCAGCGTCTCCCAAATGCCGTCCTTCGACAGCCTGATGTCGGGCGGCGTTCCCAACTTCGGCGGCATGGGCGGCGATGTTGCCAAGGTGGCAACGAACTTCATCAATGGCCTGCAATTGGTGAAGAACCTGTCGGGCCAGGCAGGCAGCTCATTTTCGGGCGACAAGTCTTACGAAGAGATGGTGAACACCGTTCTCGGTGTCGCGGCGCTCGTTACCGGATCGCAGCAGGCAGTCCAAACGCGCCGCACCTCTTTCGAGCAGGCGGGGGCAAACATCGGCCAGGCCAAGGACATCAAGGGCTCGATCGATCAGAACACACAGCTTCAGGTTCAGGCAGGCCTGACCATCAACGAGCTGATCGGCGTCATGAACGGCGCCGTGTCTTCGCTTCAGGCCGATAACCAGCGGCGCCTGACGGACATTTCCAACTCGAAGAAGGCGCTCACCTACAGTGACCAGTAAAAACACCACGACCGCAAAGGTTCTGTTTCTCGTCCTGATCGCGGCCGGCCTGGCCGGCTGCGGTACCGCGGCGAAGGAGAAGACCGCCCCCTGCAAGAGACCTGCCAACCTGACGTCTTACGTGCCGGATCCTCGCCAAGAATGCGGCCCGATGATGAGCGTCAACGGTGACGCAGCGGCCGCCTTCGCTGCGATTGAGGCGACGGCGGCTGAATAAGGACAATTTGCAACGATGCACGATTTTCTAGGCGATCTGCTGGACAGAATTGAACAGACCGGCGCGAATTTTTCTTCCCGGGCCTACGGGATCGTCGGCGATGAGATCGTGCCACTGCTCACCATCATGTTCATTGCATATGTGGGCTACTACGGACTCCAGCTTTTCATGGGAACGGCCCGCGTCAGCGTCAGCGAGATCGTTGGTCGCGTCGCCCGGATGTTGATCATTCTGGCGCTGGTCAGAGAGTGGGACTACTTCAACACTCTTTTCTATTCCTGGCTGAATAACACGCCAGAGGACGTCGGCCGGGCGATCCTTACCGCCACCGGGACAGGCATCACAGAGCCGACAAACGGCCTTTCGATGATCTGGAAAACGGCCAATGAGGCTGCTTCTGCCTTCGCAGAACAGTCTGGTTATTTTGCCGTGCTGCCGTCCATGATCGGTTTTTTGATCATGTTTGCAGTGGCGGTCTTCATTGCAGTGGCTCTGGCGATCCTGCTCCTCGCCAAGGTGATGATGTGGGTGCTGATCGGGACCGCACCGATCTTCATCGGCTGCATGCTCTTCCAACAGACAAGAGGCATGGGCGTCGCCTGGTTCCAGCAGGTGCTGATGTATGCTCTGATCCCACTATTCGTCTACGTCGTGGCTGCATTCCTGATCTCAGCGATGGACCCGGAACTGACAAAGGTCACGAGCGCTGCAAACCAACGGGAACTTCAGCTTAGCGACATTTCCGCTTTCCTGCTCCTGTGCGCCGCAGGCGCATTTGTCCTCTTCAACATTCAGGTTCTCGCGCAGGGCATTACCGGTGGCGTGGCCGCCGGCATCGGCAATTTCGCACGTGCCGTTGGCCGATGGGCAGGCGTATCGGCACCAATATCCGCCCTGTCAGGCGGACAACGTCTGGCGGGGTCAATTGGCAATGCCGGGATGCAAGCGAGGGCACGTACCCAGGAAGGCATGAGAACCAACATTCGCAACGCCGCTGCTCAGGCGATGCAGAACCGCATTAGCAGCAACAGCATGCCTCGCTGAGGCGCGAATTTAAGGGCTAGAACGAATGGCAGAAACGAATGACGCAACTCTTCGGAGCTACTTTCAGGACGGTGATCGCTGGGAACAGGAGATCGTCAAAAAAGCCAAGCGATCGCGCTCGCTCGCATGGTTCGTCACAATGATTTTCGGCGCGATCACCCTGCTGTCACTGACAGCATTGGTGATGCTCGTTCCGCTGAAGAGCTTTGAGCCGTACATCGTCGAGGTCGATAAAAACACCGGCTATATGGAGGTGAAGACCAGCCTAACTAGGTCCGCCAAGCTGACCGACCAACAGGCGGTCACTCAAGCGAATGTCGTTCGCTATATCCGATCTCGCGAAGGCTACGACCCATTCGCGATTGAGCAGAATTTCGGCATCGCCGCCCTGCTCTCTACTGATGATGCGGCCCGCGAGCTGCAGGAGCTTTACAGTGCGGCAAATCCCAACAATCCCGCAAAGGTCCTCGGCAAGAACAAGAAGGTAACCGTCGACATCAAGTCCGTCACCTTCTCCAATGCGAGCACGGCCTTGGTCCGTTTTTCCACGACCGAAAAATCGGACACGGATTCGATCGTGCGTCACTACATTTCAGTCGTTCGCTATCGCTATACGGATACGCCGGCGACCAACGAATGGCGTTTTGAGAACCCCTTGGGCTTCCAGGTCTACAACTACCGTCGCGATCAAGAAACGGTTACGTCGGGAGGCGAGGAATGATCAAACGCCTCCTGCTTTCCGCGGCCTGCGCGGCCGTGATGATGACTCACGCCCATGCTGCGCAGGCACCTCGCCCGGGCAGCCTCGATTCGCGCGTGACCAGCGTCGTCTATCAGTCCAATAACGTGGTGAAGGTCTCTGCCACCTACGGCATCTCCACCATGATCATCTTTGACGAGGACGAAAAGTTCGAAACGATCTCACTTGGCGACACCGACAGTTGGCAGGTTGCCCCTTCCGACAAGGGCAACATTCTGTTCGTGAAGCCGATCGCAAAGAACGTCGCCACCAACATGAATGTTGTGACCAGCAAGAGGATCTATTTCCTCGAGCTCAACGACCATGCTCCGTCCGATGGCAAGCAGGTGTTCGGGATCCGTTTCGTCTATCCCGAGAAGGATCTAAATGCCGCGCTCCGCAAGGAGGCTGAGTACCGGGCGGCCTACCCGAACATGTCGAATGTCGATAAGGCCAACGTCAACATCGACTATTCGTTTTCCGGAGATCCGGCGTTGAAGCCTTTGGTGATATTCGACGACGGGAAAAAGACCTTCTTCAAGTTCGGCAGCCGGGTGCCGGCGATTTTTACCGTCCAGGCCGACTTTTCCGAGACGCTGCGCAATTTCCGCAAGGAGGGCGAATACATCGTCGTCGACGGTGTCGCGACGCAATACACGCTGCGCGAGGGCAATCAATGGACCTGCATCTTTAACCTTCGCAAGCCCGACTTCGGCGCTCCGAATCCTGCCATTCTCGGTCCGGCTCCTGACACCAAGGCGACGAAACGTGGGAGGAGCGGCAACTAATGAAGCGCAGCCCTGAACTTGAGGCCATGACGGCGGCCGATGAGACGGCTGTCAGCAACAGGAACACTGGACGGAATCAAACCATCGGTATGGCCGCCCTGCTCCTGGGGGGTGCTGTCGCCGCCTATTTTGTGCTTGCCACGGCAGGAGAAACGCCGCGTGATGTCGTCGATAGCGACGAAGAGTTCCAGACGACGACCTTCCGGCCGCCGTCATTCGTGCGTGAGCAGGAAGAGCCGAAGCCGGAGATAGAACCTGCAGTCATCAATCTGCCGCCGCCACCTGAGCCGGTTCAAGAAACACCCGTTGATACAACCGAGTTCAAGGTTCCTCCCCCGCCGGAGGTCGTTGAATACACGCCCGACGCGGCGCCTGTCGAAGAGTTTCCCGAACGTTATAGGTCAGGCCTGATCTCGCTTGATCAGAAAGGCAATGGCAGCGGCAACGGCGGATTTCCAGGCGAGGACGATTCCGGGCTGAGTGTCGCTGGCGAGGACCGCAACAGCAAGTACCTGGCTACGGCCTCGAGTCTCGCCGATCGGAGCGCAAAGGCTCGGCAAATCGAACGCATCGATGCCATGATACCGGAAGGAACGTTGATCCCCGGCATCCTCGAGACCGCGATCAACAGCGATCTCCCCGGCCAGATTCGTGCGATCACGTCGCAGGACGTATATTCTTTTGACGGGCGGCGCGTCCTCATTCCGACCGGAACGCGCCTCATTGGCGAATACCAGTCCGAGATCACCCGCGGGCAAAAACGGATTTTTGTTATCTGGACCCGGCTCATTCGCGACGACGGCGTGTCGGTGCGCCTCAACTCGATCGGCACGGATAGCTTGGGACGCTCGGGCTTGACCGGCCACGTCGACAACAAATGGCGCGAGCGGTTCGGCTCCGCGATCATGCTTTCCGTCGTCGGCGCCGGCGCCAGCTTCCTTACCGGCTACGGAAGCGGCGAGGCGTTCGGCGACAACAACAGCGAGGCACAACGTGGCGAGGAGCTCGCCCGCGAAACCATCGCCGAGACCTTCTCGGATATGGCGAACCAAGCCTTGAGCGAAAACCTGCGCATTCCTCCCACCATCAGCGTCAGCCAGGGAGAGCGGATCTTTGTCTACGTACGCCAGGACCTCGATTTCAGCGCCATGTATGACGATCCGGTCACCGAAGCGATGAAGGAGATTCAACGTGAACGTCGCCGCAGGTAACACCACTACGATCAGACGCGATCCCCATTATTTCCTCAACCGCGCTCTTGAACCGATCAGAGAATTTCTTACCGATCCGAGGGTGGTGGAAATCGCCGTCAACAAACCGGGCCATGTCTATGTGGAACGGTTTGGCGCCGAATACATGGAGCATCATCTGATCGACGCCCTGACGGGTGATGAAATCCAGAACATCGGCGAGCGTGTTGCGGCTGCTACGAACCAGTTCATCAGCCGCTCGAGGCCGATCCTCAGCGCCGCGCTTCCGACTGGCGAGCGTATCCAGATCGTCTTGCCGCCGGCGGCACCCGAAGGGGGTTCGATCTCGATCCGCAAGCAGGTGGTCAATAACTTCACGCTCGAGGAGTATCGCGACAACGGTTCGCTCGATAAGGTCTCTGTGGCCGTCGGCGGCCTCAGCGACCTTGATCGCGAGCTGATAGAGCATCTGCGCGCCAATCGGATCTATGATTTCGTCCATACCGCCATCACCAAGCGGGTCTCTATCCTGATCAGTGGCGGCACTTCCTCCGGCAAAACGACCTTCCTCAATGCCTGCCTGAAGAGCGTCGATCCGCATGAGCGGATCATCACGCTCGAGGACACGCGAGAGCTCTTCCCACCGCAAGCAAATGCCGTTCATCTGATCGCGTCGAAGGGCGACCAGGGCACAGCGGACGTGACCATTCAAAGCCTGCTCGAGTCATCGCTACGCATGCGGCCGGATCGCCTGTTCGTCGGTGAAATTCGGGGTGCAGAGGCTTTTTCCTTTCTCCGGGCAATCAACACCGGCCATCCCGGCAGCATGTCGACGGTTCACGCCGATACGCCGATGGGTGCTTATGAACAGCTCGCCATGATGATGCAGCAAGCCGGTATGTCGGCGGGTTTTTCGAAGCAGGATCTGATGTCGTATATCCAGATGGTCATCCCGATCGTCATCCAACTCCGCCGTGAAGGCGGCAAGCGCGGGGTCTCTGAGATCTTCTTCGCCCGGGATGAGCGATGACGAAGCAGCTTCAGGCGTTCTACCTGCTCTTTTGCGTCGGGATAGCATTCGTTGTCTGGATGCTCGGGTACGGCCTGGGGCTTCAGCTCTTCTACAAGGACGGTCGGATCCTCGAAACGACGATCACGAGCAATCCCTTCGCTCCGATTCAACAGTTCTGGCATTACAAAACGAGCCCTGCCCTGCAGAAGGTCGCGCTTGGTTCGATGGTGCCGGCGCTGCTGGTGGCAGGCCTTGTCGCCTACATCGGACTGAAACCGACGAGCAGCCCATTGGGGGATGCCGCCTTTCAGGACATGGCTTCGCTACGACGCGCGAAGTGGTTCCGCAAACAGGGCCATATCTTCGGCCGGGTCGGGCGGAACACACTCCGCACTAAGGATGACCGGCATCATCTGATCATTGGCCCGACGCGCTCGGGTAAAGGCGCGGGCTATGTGATCCCCAATGCGCTGATGCACGAAGGCTCAATGATCGTTACCGATCTCAAGGGCGAAGTGTTCAAGGCGACGGCGGGTTATCGCCGCCGGAACGGCAGCCAAGTCTTCCTATTCGCGCCTGGCTCCGAAAAGACCAACAGCTATAACCCGCTGGACTTTATCCGGCCGGAGCGCGGCAATCGCACGACCGACATTCAAAACATCGCCAGCATTCTTGTGCCCGAGAACACGGAATCGGAAAATTCCGTGTGGCAAGCGACCGCGCAACAGCTCCTTGCCGGCGTGATCAGCTACATCACGGAAAGCCCCTTCTACAAAGACCGGCGCAACCTCGCCGAGGTCAATTCCTTTTTTAATAGCGGCGTCGATCTCCAGGCGCTCATGAAATATATCAAGGAGAAAGAGCCCTATCTTTCGAAGTTCTCCGTCGAGAGCTTCAATTCCTACATCGCCCTGTCGGAACGCGCCGCCGCGTCTGCTCTCTTGGACATTCAAAAGGCTATGCGGCCTTTTAAGAACGAGCGGATTGTTGCCGCGACCAATGTCACGGACATGGATCTTCGCGCAATGAAGCGCCGGCCGATCTCGATCTACCTGGCGCCGAACATCACCGACATCACCCTGCTGCGCCCTCTCCTCACCCTGTTCGTGCAGCAGGTAATGGATATCCTCACGCTCGAGCACGATCCAAATTCCCTCCCCGTTTACTTCCTGCTCGACGAGTTCCGGCAGTTGAAGCGGATGGACGAGATCATGACCAAGCTGCCCTATGTGGCTGGCTATAACATCAAGCTCGCCTTCATCATCCAGGACCTGAAGAACCTCGACGAGATCTACGGCGAAACCTCCCGGCATTCCCTGCTCGGCAATTGTGGCTATCAGCTCGTCCTCGGCGCCAACGACCAGGCCACAGCCGAGTATGCCTCACGCGCGCTCGGAAAGCGCACCATCCGCTACCAGTCGGAATCCCGCACGATCGAATTGATGGGCCTGCCTCGCCGCACGAAGGTGGAGCAGATTCGCGAACGCGATCTGATGATGCCGCAGGAGGTCCGGCAAATGCCGGAGAACAGGATGATCCTGCTAATCGAAGGACAACGGCCGATCTTCGGTGAAAAGCTTCGCTTCTTCGAAACGCAGCCCTTCAAATCAGCCGAGGCGTTTTCTCAGGCCAACATCCCGCAAGTGCCGGAAGTCGACTATCTGTTACCGAAACCTGTGCCGGCGACAACCCCGGAATATGCCAAAGGGGGAGATCCTTCCGTCGAAATTCCCTCTCCGGCGCAAGCGAAGGATGAGAAGCCTTTGACGGCCGCCGCGGCGGAGGCAGCTCCGGTCAAGGCAGAACCTGCGGCAGACGAGAAAGCTGCAGCACCTGCCAAACGCACCGTCAATAAAGAGGCGCTGCGCCCGAAGCCTAAGGCGACTGCTACAAACGCTGGTGGTGCGGAAGCATCTCCAAGCCTCGATGCAATGGAAGCGCGGATAAAGACCATCGAGGAAGGCCTCAAACCAAAGGCCGCGCAGCTCAAGGCAGTGGTCGAGACGAAAGCTGAGAAGCTTGGCGACCAGTCCCCGACCAAGCGCCGCAACATCATGGACATATTCAACGCGACTGTGCCTGATCCCGTCGAAGTTGGTGTGCCGGCCGAATAGCTCGCGGATTTCCCACGGTCCACTTGACCAGTTCAAGTAGCATAATCTAAAGTACGGCTCGTGCATGTGAGCTAACAGCGGCGCCTGGCACCATGATTAAGCCGCCCAGAAGAACCCAGCGTCAGCGATGCTGATCAGGCTGATGAAATCCCCGAAACAATCGTGAAGGAGGCGTGCCATGCACGACCGGGATTCGTTTGGGCGGATGTCTGACGCGGGTTTGACCGACAGACAGCCGCCGTTAGCTGAGTTTCTGACCTCGTTGGAAGAGATCGACGTCGTCCGTGATACCGACGCGATATTCTGGGGCGTATGCTCATGAAGTATCGGTATGCACTAACTGCAAGCGGCGAGACGGTTGACATCCTGGACCTATCCAGAGACCGCCCAATAAGTCATGAACACTTCATCTGCTTCAGTTGTAAAAGCGACCTTATTCCAGTACTTGGCCTCCGCCGAGAAAAGCACTTTCGCCATCGTTTCGAAGGGACAGTACCATGTTCTCGCGAAACGTACCTTCACGCCCTCGCCAAGAAACGAATATTCGACGGCTTCCTGGCCGCAGTTCAAACTAAAAGACCATACTTCCTAACGATCCCTGTAGAACGCCATTGCACCCGTTGGTTGGATGAGTTGGGGGTCATCTGCGAGCAGCCGATGGGGCGCCGCGACATCGATCTCACTCATTACTTTAAATGCGCTCAAGAAGAAGCGATGGTAAATGGGTTCGTAGCAGACGTCCTGCTCACTTCATCGAGTAACAAAACGCTGCTCATTGAAGTAGCTGTTACGCATCGATGCGAGCCGGCCAAAATAAGCAGCGGACTACCGATCGTCGAAGTTTCTGTCACAGATGAGGATCAGTGCGCGCACCTCGCAATGGGCATCGATGCACGAGCTGATAATGTCGATACCTACAATTTCAAACGCCAGACGCCAGTGGAAGTAGCCTGCCTTCCTCACTGCAGCACCGAGTTTGGAGTTGCCCCCAAAAGACCGGACATGCTCAGGCTTGAGATTTCGAGCTGATGAACTCGCGTGGAGATTGATACCCTAAGGCGCTGTGCGGGTGAAGATTGTTGTAATGCTCGAACCAGAACGGCA
>Ga0315915_1004325_pt1 | contig 17978 bp, 10 predicted proteins | sample MpolbnodulesMG_FD_207738 | JGI IMG/M metagenome (GOLD analysis project Ga0315915, IMG submission 207738) | Medicago polymorpha root nodule microbial communities from Los Angeles, California, United States - branched nodules | ecosystem: Host-associated > Plants > Roots > Nodule | place: USA...
TAAGATATGCTTCTGATGTTCAGCGCTTCTGATGTTCAGCGCTTCTGATGTTCAGCGCTTCTGATGACGTGTCTTCAGGAGCTCTTCTTCAGACTCGTTTCTTCAGACGCCGCACTTCAGAGGCAGTTCTTCAGATGCTTTAAGCTTCAAATAAATTCCTTTGCTCTTGAACTTGTTCAATCAGAATCTCTAAGAATAGTACTTTGAATATGGATCCTGCACACTTGAACAAATTGTTTAGCATATCCAATTGATTATTTTTAATACCTTGTTATTGTCAAAACTCAATAGGTGACTTGTGAAACACCCTTGTTCCAACATTATAAACAAAATTTTGTATTTTAGATTCATTCAATTAATGATGTATATGGTTTTTATTATAGACTACATACCTCATTTAATGAATGCATCTAAAATACAAAATGTTGCTTATAATAGTGACCAGAGGGTGTAGTTAAGGGACAAAAAATGCAATTTAGCCTTTTTTTTTTTAGTATATTATAGAGACAAAAAGTAGCATATAAGATGTTGGATTTGTCTCAATAGATACTTTTAGAATATTAAATTTTTATAATTTCTACTAATACATAAATATATTTATGCTAAAAAAATGTATATTGACATGCATTAGGTCATACTTCCTCCATTTCAAAATGAGTGTCACTCTAGCTAGTAAAAAATATTTCAAAATGAATGTCATTTTCATTTTTCAATGCAATAATAACTTTTTCTTTTCAATTGTACACTCCAATTAATACTATGCACACTACTTTCAAAGTATTACATTTAAAACTAACCAATGATTTATAAAGATAATTTGGTAAAATAACAATTCTCTTTCTTTTAATCTTTGTATTTCTTAATATGTGTGTAAAATCCTTAAACGACATTCATTTTTGAAACGGAGCGAGTATAATTTAGGATGCCGGGAGTAAATAGTATTTTGATTTTTTAATAATGCTCTTACACAAAATTTACATTGTGGGAGTATAAAAGAGGAAGTATGTGTTGAAATTGCAGGGCGAATTGGGGGCATGGGTGGATTTAAGAAAGAGACTTCCCATAAGAGCATAAATGCTACACACAAAAGATGATGTTGCAAGTCACCACAATTTAGTGAGAGAAAGAGAGATGGAAACTAAGTATATAGTCCCAAGGGGTATAGTGGTAGGGTTGGTCTCCTCAACAAACGGGTAGGATATTGATTGTCAATAAATGCTTCTATTTTATAGCCCACTGTTTAAATTCAACCCTTGATAGCATTCTTCACTGTCACTAAGGGAATTGGTAACCCACATGGGTATCAACTGACATTGAACAGTGTTAACTTTGAGAAAATTATTCTTCCTCAATACAGTGGCGAGCAAGACTGTATTTATCCCTTATTCCAAATGCAATTTTTTTTTAGAAATTATTCCTAATGCAACTGTTAATTTATTTCTAAGAGACCGTATACATCACTACTTCTATCTAATCTAATAAGAATAAATTTGTATATAAGAAAACTGTTCCAAAATAATTGCTACTTTAAATTTTGAATGAGATATAGTTACAATTTCATATTGCACCTTTCAATTAAAACTATAAGTATCGGTAACAATTCTATATTTTCTACTTTTTATTAACAAGTAAATTAAATATAGCCCAATTTTTTTGTTTAACCCTACGGATCTAAGAGAAGGGTGCTCTATTAATTCAAAGTTCGATCGTAAGATATTGTTTTGGTAAAAAATGCTTCCATCTAAAAATCGAACTTCGTTGTTCCGAATTATTCATCTTTTGATGGACCTCATTAATAATTTGAGCTCAATCACTTGGTTATATAAAAACAAGTTGTTGGTAGCGTCGTTAAAGTAACAATTTTATGTAAGACCATTACTAAATTGATATTTAAGTATAGTGTGGTATTCAATATTGACTATTCATTCAAATTTCAAGATAAATTAGTAGTACTCCCTCCATTTTTATTTATGAAAGACGGTTGAGGCAACAAAAGTTGAAGTATCTGATCCAAATTTTGAACGAGACACATTAACTTTTGTATTTGGCATTGTTTTTAACATTGGTTCATCTGATTTGGTTGTCATGTGTTTGAGTCATTTGACGAGAAAGAAACACTAGTATTTTACAACAAAAGGGGGAAACTATTTATCATCTAGTCGAAAAATTATGCTTCAATCATTTTGGTGGATGAAGGCAAATTGTGTCGAGTTTGCTTTCAACTATCATATGTGGTGGCTTAACCCCGTTATGCGTTTAGGGTAGCATTTTAGTGAGCTTGTTTTTTGGTCCTTTTTTCTAGGTTTTTTCAAGACTTTTGTGATGTATCTCTAGAGAAGGAGGAAATATTAATTACACAGTTAATTTTATAACAAAAACAACACTTTTGCTATTACACTAGAGAAGTTGTGTCCTAATGGGTAGACATAATTTATTAGCAACCTTTTTTTATGACAGAATTTAATAGCAACCCTTTAGTCTTAACAAGTAGTCAAGTACCATCATGTAATAAAAAATATGTTTTGATTTTCTTCCACAGTTTCAACAATTGTATATACGAGTATGTTTTTAACATTGGTTCTATCTAGCATATCATAGGTACAAATTTTTTTATTGCTTTCAACATTGGATAATCTCTTATTAAAATAGTGAACACTGCCATACTCTAAAATTTGGTTGGATATAATTCATCATCAAATCATTTAATGGCATCCATGTCTATAGATAATTATCAGAGTGTTTTGCTTGATTTTGTTATCCTGACTCAATAGATTTTTGTTTTGTTATTTTCTTATTTCTTAGTTGCACCATTGTTTTGGGCTCTTTTATTGCACGTTTTCCTTTATTGTATTTTGTTGCTCTTCTTCTTTCTTTTGGCGTTGCCTTTAGGACATGTTATCTTGTAATGTGATACTCCTTTGTTTCAAGAGGAGTATATGCCTAGAGTAGTGGGCACATACATGGTTTTAAATAACGATTGCAATTATAGTTATCCCATGAACCTTCTTATTATGGTAAATGCAACCACAATTATATTTGTGATGCAGTTGCTAAGGCCTATAAAATTGTTATAATGCAGCCGAAATTATTGTTGTGAACTGCAATTTTAATATAAACTATGAATAATGCTAATAACACTCATTCAAATACACAACAAGACACAAAATTTTCTACCAACTAGACAAACAATAAAATGGGTACATATCATATACTATGTACCATATACTATATAGTAAACCACATGAATTGAAGTGAAGGTACAGGTTAATTAGAGCACTGAAAAAGAGAGAGAAAAGGGAGAGATGTGGTAAAGATTAAATTGGTGTGAAATGTCATTTCAGTGTACAGTTTATGTATCCAGCAGAAGGGATATTTACACTGTTGTATTCATCTGTATATATCAGCTAGCCCAAACAACAAAACATGGGCTCCACATCTTGTAGTTTTAACCTTTTTCCCATCTCTCTCTCTCTCTCTTTACCCAAAGCTGCAAATAAGATCGACCCACTTCATTTCATCTGCAGCATATACCTTATTACAATCTTCAAATCTGGGAGAGAGGAGAGGGACCATTAATATGATAAAAAAAAAATCTATTTATCTTACAAACCTAATCATTTGCTTTGAAATTTTCCAAGCAAAAGGGTGGTATTATGTTCCATCTATCAACAGAAACCCACTATTATACAAAGTAAAAGGCAAGAATCATTTCATATACAAACATAAAAAGCTGACGTACCTATATTTTCAGTCTTACAGAACTAAAAGGCTATCCAACTAATTTAGGTTTGATTACATTTCATTTCATTTCATTTAATAGACGGCTAATGTAGAAATCTCTACCATCAAAATTGATTCATTTCATTGCAATTGATTCAATATCAAATCTAAATTGTGTATAGCATATTAACCTAAGAGTTTAATTGTCATATGCTTAAATTTATTTTAGTATAAAACTGTTTTACCCGCGAGTCGCGATTTTATCGACTTGTTACAATGTTTGAATTGCAAGAATATACAAAAAAAATTTAAAACCAAGTTGTGGTTGCATGCCATATTTAGATAGATAACTATCTAAAGAAAGTTCCGGCAAATTCTCCATCTGTTGCATAATTCATCTTTCTAAAGCATTTATCCATCTTCCTATCTACTTTATCTTTTACGTGTTTGGATCATCTGCAGTCGTCGTGCCATTCACTACGAAATGGTGACTGAACTGGTGTAGATGATCCAAATTCTCAACCTTTCACCCTTATCCTTGGTCTCTCTTATCCCTACATCAAAATCTCAATGATTAGATTAATCTAAGAATTGCAAGATAAAAATCTGGTAATTGATTAAAGTGGGTCAAGGGACCCGAGAGGATTTGGATCCGATGTAACACTCTACTTTAATTTTAATTATCACCATATATATAGCTTCTTAATGTGACATTAGACAAATTGTTTTTTTTTTTTTGGAAGAACATTAGACAAATTGTTGATTACTTGGAAATTAAATACGTAATATATTCACCATGAGATATCATGAGAAGGAATTAGCAAGCACGATCGATGTAAATTCCAAGAAAGTTAGCTATAATGCCCCACAGGTATTTGTCCATGCACATTCATAATTATCCATCAAAGTTTGAACATTGAAAAAGAAGCCTACTACAGTTTATATAGATTTCATAAACAGCTTTTCTTCATCTAAATTGACCCTTCCTGTTCCTTTTCAAATGCACCATAATACACCATATATATACAACAGTGTAAACAGATAACTTTTATATACTTGTTTATTTATTTTTTTTAAATAAACTACTATACTTTTATATACTCATTTATTTATTTTTTAAAAATAAACTACTATACTTTTATATACTCATTTATTTATTTTTTTAAAATAAACTACTATACTATTGTATATTAATAATAAGAAGTGTATTCTCACCCATTACAAAGAAAGTCTGGTGGGATGGCTACCTGCACCCAGACAGTGACAGTAAACTCTAGCAAAAAAAACAAGTAAGGTCAACCATTAACACACCCCTCTTTTAGAGTTCATATTCTAGACAAACTCTTTGGTTATGTAGCTGACTTTTTTTTTTTTATCTACTAGGCTATTGCATTTGTCATCTATATGAACATTATTGTGTGTGTATACATATTATACAAGATCTTGCACTTGTACGTAGAAATACATATACACCTGCAAAACATACATTGCACAGATAACAAAACAAATGTAACAATATTAATTAACTATACCAATTTGACAACCGAAGGGGTTAACGCTTATTTGGCAAGCCATAACGTGGAAGATTTGGGAATCTAGAAATAAGATTGTTTTCTCTTTGAAATGTTGTGAGGTGGAAGAAATTGCAGATGGTATAAAATTAAGCTCTTAGAGGTGGCTCGTAGCCAAAAAAAATGGGGTTATTCTATGCATTACAAGTGGTTTTCAAACCCGCTCCTTTGTCTTAATTATTGGATGAGTTTTTTTTTGCGGGTCGAATAGCTCTTATACTTTTCTGTTCGGTGGGTCAAGTACTTTTTGTACTTTTCTCCTTGTTAATCAAATTTTGACATTTTAAAAAATAATTGACAACGGTATAAAAATACGTAATTTATAACTATTAATTTGACAAGAGAATAGAGAAAACACTAATAAACAAAATGAAATTGTATCTATTTAAATAAGTTGTGGGACAACTAAATAATTATACAAATAACATTTCTCTTTTTTTAGGGAACATTTCTCTATAATATACATAAATGTTTTTGGCATCTGACACCATATAAACATAAGGTTTTGGGTTTTTTTTATTAAAATTTCTCTCTTATCAGAATGATAATTATTAAAGAAAGTATTAACTTGTGTATTTTATAAGGTGTCCGACTTCATAGATACAATTTTTTTTTCCAAATAACTCTTCTATAATATGTACACTTTTGTGAAAAGTGTATAATTGTTTTATATTATTTATATTGTGTTATGTGATACAAAACACTTTATATAGAAGATGTCTGGTGTGAACACTAATATTACACCATGTGGTTACATTTAACTAATTAATTACTTTGATGTTTGTGTGAGTGTATCATAATAGTCCTATACAGCAAAAGACCAAATTGAAATTTGCATTATGAAATGTCAATTACGTCATACTATTCACAAAAACAAAAGCTAGCTAGAGATTCAAAGTATGTTAAGAAAGGAGTAGAATTTAAAAATAAAGAAAAGCAAATTTATTAGGGATGATATTACTAGAAAACAAAATCAATTTAAACAAAATTTACTGATAGAATTAGAGAAAGAACTGATTTTTTTCTCTCAAAATTTACATCTCTAATTTATGTTCTTTTAGCAAAAAATTAAAGTAAGATAGAAGGAAATGATTAATTGACCTTCATTAAACTTGGTTCTAATTTATAGTTCTCAAATTGGAAGCCATGGCTATTATATATATCCATCATAGTCAGTTAATAAATTCATTATGAATATAACATAATATAATTTACTTGGATAAATTAAAATTTAAAATCATAGTTCTTCACTACTGAGTCTGAGTGGATTCATTATCTTGTTCAACTTCAGAAGCAGGTTCATCCTCTTCTTCAAAACCATCAATTCCATAAGCAGCATGACCACTCCCAAAAGCTCTTATATGATCTTTAAGTGACCTCTTATGCTTAAAATCAGAACCACAAAGACAATACCAAAGCTTTCCACAGTTCTTCTCATGAGTTCTCCAATCTCCTCTAACAGCAAAAGCCTTACCACATTTTCTACACATAAAAGGCTTGATCCCATGTTTCCTTTTATAATGTGTTTGAAGTGTTCTGAAATCTTTTAATGGCTTTGCTCTTGGGTGATCAATGTTGTTCCTGCAACCTGGTGAACAACAATAGCAAGGAAGCCTTAGCATACCTGTTGGTTGTGTACCTCTTAGAGATTCTGGTCCTTTTCTGTATTGTGATCCATGTCCCCACATATGCATCTGATGATAAGAAAGAAGAAATTTAATTTTTGTATAATTACCTTAAAAAGAAGAAGTTATTATGATAAAGTAATTAATCAAGGGAAAATAATCATTAAAAGTTGTGTGCATGGTATGAAAGTCTAAAATTTATATGAAAAAACACAAAAAATGTTGGCTGGCTAACTCACTTTGTTTTGTGATGTTATCATGTTAGTAATAATCATCATTGATGAAGGCCCGCCAAGATTTTAATTAGTAATGCATATCATTTTTGTTTTTTGTGGATTAATAATTAGGTTGTAAGAGTTTTGTCCATGAGGTGTCAGTTCATCCCTAACAACTTGATTTTGCATTTTTAAGGGAGGGGTTCAAATTTCATGTAGGACATTTTAAAACAATTATTTATTCAAAAGTTTTATATGTAATATTAAATGTACAAGTTTCAATACAAAATTTTTATTTTAAAGTTCTTAACATGTAAAAAGTACATTATTAACATATCCACTATTAATAATGATTTCCCTTTCCCAAGTTAATTTATAAAAATTTGTCCCTTAACAATTTTTTATTAAAAAAAATATTTTCATTGCACAATCAACTCAATGAGCTTAAGGAATAATTGTCTCTCAACATTAATTTAATAGTTAGTAATTCATTTGTTATATTAGTAGTTACATATATTGAACCCTCTTGTCTGTTTTCAGAGAGATCACTTGGTTGTAAGTTAACTCTTCAACCTAATGATAGTGGGTTCAAGACATGGCACTAAGATATTGAACCCTCTTGAAGTGTCCCATTGTCATTTCTACACAGCAGTTCTTCTTTCGATTTTGTAACTTTATGCTCATAATTGTAATAATTATTCAACTCTATGAAGAGAAAAAACTTTTCGCACTTCAAATTTAATGGAATGCTCATAAATGTAATAATAATTTAACTCTAGGATATAATGAAATCATGAAGAGATAAAACTTTTTGCACCTCAAATTTAATGGAATTTATAACTAGATATATGTAGTAAGTAATGTCCTCATTGTTTGATAATTTTTTTGAAATACTATATATAATGAAACAAATAGAAGGCTTGTTGAAGGGTGTGAGAGATAGAGAAAGGGGAGGGTATAGGTATATGTCCATGTAATGTATATGTGGAACTTTCAGGTATGGAAGGTATATGAATTCAGTCTAAAAAGGGTGACAAAGAGAAACAAAAATTATTAATTGTTGGTCATTAATGTATTATCATTTACGTTGGAGATCTAAAAGAAAACACTGCAAAATTCAGTTCTATTATTAAGCAGTTGCATGGCAAAATACATAGGAAAAAGCACAGACTTCAATGTTGTACTAAAGGCATAAAGAACATTACCTGAGTTGTTTAATCAACCAAAAGGATATATAGAATCTGATCTCACTTACAGTTTCAATCAGCCAAAAAGATCATTTTTTCTTATAATATATTATCCATTAATTCATGCAAAAAAATACAAAAATATTTTTAATTAATTAATTATATGGTTAAAGAACAAAGAAAATGACCTTGGGAAAAGGGGTAAGAAAAATAGAAAGTGAAAGGAAGAAAAATTTCAAAAGAAGAGGACAGTATGTTTTCCTATTACAATTAGTCAAACATCAGAATCAAGAAAGAAATTACTACACCAAAACTCAAGAAATTCAATTTGTTTTCAAAAGTATGAATTTGGAAGAAAAGTGGAAGATATGAAAGTTGAATGAACCACGAATACGGACACGGACACAACATGGACACTGATACGCCAATACCGCTAATAATTTAAGAAAATCACATAATTCAGTGTAATCATATGCGTTGGCGAGTCGGTGTCGGACACGACGACACTGAGACACGCCTAATCTGATGAGTGTTTGTGCTTCATAGGAGGAGGGTTTTGCAAAGGTGTAACTCAGTGGTATGAGTTTGGAGACTAAATTAATAATAAGGAGAAGAAGATCTATAGGTTGGTGCTAAGGTTTTGAAAAGAAGAAGAGGAAGAAGAAGATCTTGAAGATGTAGACTAATTACTAACCTGCATGTTGTTGTATCTGTTGAAGGTCTTGCAGCAAACAGGACAAGAGAATTGTGTAGGTCCAATAAGAATCTGAGAAGGAGTAGGGATCCAATACTGACCCTTGTTAAGTGATCTATTGGTACTCAAAAATCCAGCTGAAGAGGAATCATCACTAATAGTAACATCTCCTTGTAATTGATCTCTTTCATTAATCATCATATCAGAAGATGAAGACATCATCATAGTTGCAATCTCAGAAGAACTAGGGCTTGGTAACCCTATATGAAGTGCAACAGTCACACCTTCATGATCTTCTTTTTCTTCTACTTTATGACTACAATCATCCACATCCATTGAAGTGCAAGATTGATGATGATGATGGTGATGTTGTTGATGTTGATTTTGTACCTCATCTTCATATTCTTCCTTTTTTGTAGGGATAAGACTCAAAAGTGGAAGGGCTTCTTTTAAAGGAGGGGAAGTTGGTGAAGAATATGAAGGAAAAGAAGAAGAAGAGGAAGAGGAAGAACTAGATGCAGTTGTAGTTTGAAGATGGTGATGATGATGATGATGGTAGTGGAAAAAGGTGTTGTTGTTGTTGAAAGTTGTGTGGTTAATGAAATTGTGAAGATAATTAGGGTGGTGGTGATGGGATGAAGGTTTTGAAGAAGAAGGGTAATGGTTTGTTGGATTATTATTGAATTGGAAGAAATTGGATGAGAAGAAATTTGAGTAAGGGTCTGCCATTGATGAGAAAAATTAAAGAAAATAGAAAAAGAAAAGAAAAGGAAAAGGTATAGTGTTGAGGTGAGAGTGGGAACAGTTCTCAGGCAATTTGTGGATTCACTTTTATATAGTAGCAGATAGAAAAAAGTACAACTATCATTCAAGGAAGTAGTGGACGGTGTAGAGAGAGAGTATATGAAGCTGGCATGGGGAAAGAAGTAAAGTTAAGTTAGGAGAAAAAAAGAATAATGATATTAATAAAACTATTTTTTGTTAACTTTCGGGACAATCTTTTATTTCTTTTTTTTATTGATAAAAAATTAATAGAGAAATAAATAAAGAGATGAAGAATACAATCAGAGTAGGAGAGAGATAGACAAAGAGTATGAAGCGGGTAATGGGAACAAGTAAAGTTATGTTAGGAGAAATTGTGGCGGATAGACTGGCTTGTATTACTTCTCGGATCATTTCCATTGAGCAGAGGGGATTTGTTCGAGATCGTAACATTTCAGATTGTGTTATTCTTGCTTCCGAGGCTATTAACTCAATTGATAAGAGACAATATGGGGGAAATATTGCTCTTAAGGTCGACATCTCCAAGGCATTCGACACATTGGATTGGAACTTTTTAATTATGGTGCTGAATAATTTCGGTTTTTCAACAACCTTTATTAATTGGATCCTTGCTATTCTTCAATCGGCGCGGTTATCTATTTTAGTCAATGGCAAAGCGATTGGTTTCTTTTCTTGTTCGCGTGGGGTTCGTCAGGGTGATCCTCTTTCACCTCTTTTATTTTGTCTGGCTGAAGAAATTCTCAACAGAGCGATTTCTGCATCTAGTGCAAGGGGGCGGCTCATTCCTATATCATATTGTCGTGGCACTTACCTTCCTACTCATGTATTGTATGCTGACGACATCATGATTTTTTGCACAGGTTTGAAGAGTAATATTCGGGAGCTTATTAGCCGTTTCTATACTGGCTCTATGTCTGTTTCTCGAGCACACATGATCGCTAATATGTTAGGTTTCAATGTTGGAGCCGTGCCTTTTCTGTATCTTGGCTGTCCTATATTTCAAGGGAAGGCGAAGGTTATTCATTTCAGAACGATTACAGGCAAAATTAAAAATAAGCTATCTACTTGGAAGGGAACCGTTCTTTCAATTATGGGAAGAGTGCAGTTGGTTAAATCTATTATACATGGGATGCTTGTTTATTATTTTCACATATACTTGTGGCCTAAAAGACTATTGTGTTTACTAGATTCCTGGATAAAAAATTTCATTTGGAGCGGTGATGTTCTTGCGAGGAAAGTTTGCACGGTGTCGTGGAGTATTATGTCTCGGTCGTGGGCTGAAGGTGGGTTGGATATTAAGCCTACACGTTTGATTAATGAAGCATTAATTCTGAAATTGGCTTGGGATTTTAGAGCTAAGGACACTCAATGGACGTCTATTTTCAAGCGGCGTTATTTTACTCACGGTCAACCTATCATGCGATATTGCAAAACCTCAGTCTGGTCCAGAATTAAATCACATATTGGAACTGTAATGGCTAACTCGGTTTGGGTTGTGGGCACGGGGGAGAGTATTAATTTTTGGATTGATAACTGGCTTGGCGAACCTTTGGTGGACTTAATACACCTTGAAACTGATTTTCATGCTCATCTTAAAGGAACGATGTCGGAAGTTATAGTAAACGGTGCTTTGAGGCTGCCAACAGTCCTTACCGCTGTTGGGGACATCCAAACCCGAGTAAATGAGATCATTTTACCAACTGGGAAGCTCCCAGATGCGTTGGTGTGGAACCACACTTCGGATGGGAATCTCACCTCTAAACAGGCGTTTGATTTTCTACGTCCGAGGTCCCTGTCATTGCCTTGGGCAGAATCTATTTGGAGCTCAGCTATTCCTCCTTCGCACTCTTGTATCTATTGGAGGTTGCATCATGATAAAATGCCCATAGATGAAAATCTCTGAAGACGCGGTTGCATGGTTGTAGTTTATGTCTGTCGACGGATGAGTCTTCTGATCATCTGTTTCTTCGGTGCCCATTCGCCAACCATCTTTGGGAATGGATAAGCAATAAACTTAGTTGTTCTATTGTCCGTTCTACGGCTGGTACTCTTCTCTCTTGTCGACCATCTAAATGTTCCTCTCAGGGGACAGATATTTATTTAGCAGCGGTCTTGCATACTATTCACACTATCTGGTGGGCAAGGAATTCTTTGAGGTTTTCAGCAATAACTCCTTTGTTGCAATGTCAGGAAATGTTTCTAAGGGTAAGTGTATACCATCTGACTCTGTCTTTCTGGATTCTTTTGCGGTTTCTCCCCATTGCCGCACGGTTAAGGATATTGTTTTGGTTTTATGGAAACCCCTCACCGCCCCGTGGTTGAAAGTTAACATGGATGGTTCGGTTATTGGTGGTTATGCCGCTTGTGGGGGGCAGTTTCACGATCACCTAGGAACATTTCGTGGCGCTTTTGCCTGTAATGTTGGGATGCAGTCTGTTTTTTATGCAGAGGTTATGGCAATCATTTTTGCAATTGTGTTTCCTGCCCGTCACGGTTGGAGGAATATTTGGTTGGAGAGTGACTCAACCAATGCTCTCATGATTTTTTCGAACCCTCTTTTGGTGCCCATTTTGTTACGTAATAGATGGCATAACACTCGCAATCTTGGGATTCAGGTTATTTCTTCCCATATTTTCCGTAAAGGTAACTGCTGCGCAGACTATTTAGCGAATTTGGGACATTCAGAGGTGTGGCTTGACACTCTTCCACATGCTCTGACATTAGATTTCTTTCGGGATAGATGCGGTTTGCCTAACTACAGATTTCCTTAGACTGTTGTCTGTCTGTTCCTTCTGTTTATTTTTCCTTCTGTTTTTGTTTTCCTTCTGTTTTTTTTTTTTGGAGGGTTTTGGCCTAGTCCCCCCTCCCTTTGTAAATATTTTTCCCCTTTTTTTAATAATATTTTCCTAGAGTTTGGCGGCATAGGATTGCGGTATCTCGGGGTGCCAACCTAGTTGGGATGTCGATGATGTCTCTTGATGCCTGTCCTTTCTCCTTGCTTATCAAAAAAAAAATGTTAGGAGAAAATAAATAATGATATTTGTAGAATTATTTTGTGACCATTTTTAACACAATCTTCTTTTTTTACAGGCCATATAATAGAGAAAGAAAAGGGAAGAGTGAATAAGAATCTAATGAAAGTATGAGAAATAGTTGTCTAAAAGTTATTATAAAATGGTTGTACGTATATATTTCTCAAAAAACAAAAATATATATCCTTCTATTTTAAATTAAGTTTTTTTTTAGTTTTATACAATTATTATTAAATAAATGATTAATAATGTTTATTTTAATTATGAAATATATTTCATTTATTATAACATATTTATTAATTATGTAATTAATAGAGTAGTTAATTATTGGAATACAATAAATAATGATGTGTTAAGGGAAATAAATGTTGTATTACTACTCGCGTCCCAAATTATATTTGGGGAAAAAATTGTTAAAAATTACAAATCGCTTTATAACATTAATAAAACATGGGTTAATAGTGCTTTACCCCCTATAATATAGGTTATTTCCGGTTTTTCCCCCTATAATTTTTTTTTAATTTCATCCTTGTAATTTGAAGTTTTTTTGGTTTTGGACCTTCACGGAAAATTTCACCCCCTGTAATTTGAGCAAATTTAGGTTTACCCCCTTGTCATTTGAGAAAATTTCGGTTTACCCCCCGTTAATTTTGGGCAAATTTCGGTTTACCACCTGCCATATCTTCGATTTTGTACGGTCAAAATTCATGAGGGTCCAAAACCAAAAATCTTCAAATTACAAGGACGAAATTCCAAAAAAATATTTTACAACGGGTAAAACCGGAAATGACCTATATTACAAGGGCTTAAAACACTATTAACTCTTAATGTTAATGATTATTTCCTTGGGTTAATATGTCTTTACCCCCCTATAATTTGGGCGAATTCTGGTTTAACCCCTGTAAAAAAAAAGTTTAGATTCCAACATTCTAATTTGAAGATTCTTTCGAAATAGACCCTATAATTTGAAGATTCTTTCGTTTTAGACCCTGAGGTCATCTGGATGTGCAAACATGATGACGTGGCGCGCTTAATCAGCATTTTTAGATGATGTGGCGCGCTGACTGTATAATTAATTTTGTTTTTAATTTTTTATTTTAATTTATATTAATTTAAAAATAAATTTAAAAACTGAAAATTAATTTTAAAAACAGAAAAAATAACCATATTATTTTTTTCAAAATAGAAAAAATCAGAAAAAAAAATCAGATTTTTTTTTGAAATTTAAAAAATTCAAAAAATCATAAACAAATTCATATTTATTTTCAAAAAAAAAAAATCTGAAATTAAGATTTTTAAAATTAAAATAAAATCGATTTTTTGAATTTCTTACCTCGATCTGCGAAAAAGGTATACTCTGTAATGTTTTTAATCTGAATGAAAGAAAAGTACAACTAAAGAGGACAATAAAAGAAATTAAAGTAAAATTGAAAATAAAAATATGATCCTATAGTAGTTTCCTAGACATACAAATTAGAAGAATATATAACACATTTTTTTTATTTCACGAACAAGATTTAAGAATAATATTATTTAATATTATTTGATAAAAGGAGAGTAGTATGTCTGGGGATCTGCCGGTAACAAAAGAGATAAAAACGATCATTTCATTTGTTTCTGGAATAGTTCTTTAAAAAATTTATTTATCAGATTATATAATTTTCAAAATTTTAATCTGAATTATAAAAAAATTATATTCAGATTTTTAAAATAAATTCCAGAATTTCTATTTTTGGTAGAAAAATTTAAAAGAACGTTATTTTTTTAATTTCAAATTTGTTTTTCTGAATTTTATTTTATTTTTTATTTTAAAAATTAAACTCCAGAATTTATTTTTTTAGTAAATACGGTTTTTTTCAAAAATATATTGTTTTTTTACGAATTTTTTATTTTCGAAAATTAATTTTCAGATTTTCGGTTTGAAAATTCTTGGAAGCTTGAACCGGGTTTTGATGATATGTTGAAAGATAGTTGGTTGTTGCATAATGACCATACGGTCATTACCCGTCTCAACAGGTGTGCATAACATATTTATTCTTGGAGTCCGGAGCATTGTAACAATTTGAAAAAAGATATTGATGATTGTCGCAAAAAGCTATGCCTTTCTCGTATTAATAACACAGGTGCAGATCAAGTTCAGTTGTTGTCCTTGCGTAAACAGATGGCCAAGTTACTAATGCAAGAGGATGCATATTGGCGTCAATGGGAAAAAACTCATTGGTATAAGGAAGGAGACCAAAATACAAAAAATTTTCATGCCTCTGCTACTGCTAGAAAAAAGATAAATCGCATTCTCTCTCTAGAAAATTATCAAGGTGTCAAAGTTACTGATAATCCTGGAATGAGTAATTTAGCAAAGAACTACTTTGTGGATTTATTTCGAAAAAGATCAGTAATACCACACATGTGGTGGATGTCATTCGACACTCTATTACTGACACTGATAATGCTTTACTTACCGCACCTTTCTCAAAAGAAGAATTTAGAGATACAATTTTTTCGATGCACCCAGACAAATGTCCTGGTCCTGATGGCAATAAGCCAGGGTTCTATCAACATTTCTGGTCCAATTGTAGTGAAGACATATTTAAGGATTGTTGTGAGTGGTTAGAAACAGGTCAGTTCCCAGCTTCTTTGAATGCGACAAATATAGCTTTCATTCCAAAGGGTAACATTCAAACTAATATGAATAATTGGCGCCCTATAGCTTTGTGTAACTTACTGTATAAACTTATCTCCAAAGTGCTTGCTAATAAACTGAAAGTCGTCTTACCTAAGTGCATTTCTGATAACCAATCTGCTTTTGTTCCGAGTAGGTCAATCCTGGACAATGCCATGGTAGCTTTGAGGTTATTCACTATATGAAGACGAAGACGAGGGGAACAAATGGTTGTGTTGCACTTAAACTTGATATTAGTAAGGCTTATGACATGATGGATTGGGATTATTTAAAGGGGGTTATACTTAAGATGGGGTTCAATAATAAATGGATTCATTGGATGACTATGTGTGTTGAGACGGCTGATTACTCAGTTCTTGTTAATAATGAAGTGGTGGGGCCTGTTATTCCAAGTCGTGGTTTGAGATAAGGGGATCCTCTTTCTCCTTATCTTTTTATTATTTGTGCGGAGGGCCTTTCCTCTCTTATCAGAACTGCTAAGTCTAGAGGAGACATTAGGGGTACGACCATTTGTGGAGGTGCGCCACCAGTGTCTCATTTACTATTTGTTGATGATTGTTTTCTTTTCTTTAAAGCAGAAGAGCGTCAGGCTCAGGTGATGCAAAATATTCTCACAATGTATGAAGCAGCATATGGTCAAGCTATTAGTTTGCCTAAATTTGAGATATATTATAGTAGAAATGTTCCTACTACTTAAAAAAATTCAATCACTAATATTTTGGGAGTTCAGGATGTACTTGGTACAGGGAAGTATTTAGGTCTTCCTTCGATGATCGGGAGGAACCGTACGACAATATTTTCATATATTAAGGACTGTGTCTGGCATAAGATTAATTCTTGGAGCAGTAAATGTTTATCTAAAGCAGGTCATGAGGTCATGATCAAATCTGTGTTGCAGGCTATACCGTCGTATGTTATGAGTATCTTTCTATTACCGTTTTCTATTATTTATACTATTGAGAAGATGATGAACTCATTTTGGTGGGGTCATGGGGGGCCCAATAATTGAGGTATCCATTGGATGTCTTGGGAGAAGTTGTCAATGCATAAAAACCATGGTGGTATGGGATTCAAAGATTTGATTGCTTTTAATCTGGCTATGTTAGGGAAACAAGGTTGGAAATTTCAGAAAGAACCTGATTCTCTTGTCTCTCGTATTTACAAGGCTCGGTATTTTCCTTCCTGTAGTTACTTGACAACAAATTTGGGTCACAATCCTAGCTATGTATGGAGAAGTATTTTGAAGGCGCGCTTCATAGTACGCGGTGTGTTGGTACTGGTCACAGCATATCTATACTTGACAAACCATGGTTGTTGAATGGGGATCGTATAGACAGACATATTGTCGGGGCAAACTTTGTGAGAGATTTTACTGTGAGTAGTCTAATGAATACCTCGTCGAAAGGCTGGAACCAGGATGTAATTCAACAGGTTTTTACTTCTGATATAGCCGACTCTATTCTTCGAACACCGTTACTTGATCAAGTGGTTGATGACAAGTTAATATGGAAAACTGAAAAGAATGGTTTATATTCCGTCAAGAGTGCTTATAGATTGTGTATGGAAGAATTGGTGGATGTTTCTCACCTTCGGAGGCCGGGATATTGGTCTGGTATTTGGAGACTAAAAGTGCCGCCAAAAATAAAGAATTTACTTTGGCGAATGTGTTGTGGGTGCTTACCTACCAGAGTTCGACTTCAAGATAAAGGAGTGCAATGTCCCATAAGTTGTGTGAGTTGTGATGGCCCACATGAGGATCTTGCTCATATTTATTTCGAATGTCCTTTTACTATGCAGGTTTGGCGTACAACCGGTCTTTGGAATACGGTTCATAAGGTGTTTTTTGAAAAGAATTCAGTAGCTGATGCCATCTTCGAATTGCTACATCAACTTTCAGAAGAATTTAGTCAACGATTTGCAGCTGTCCTATGGAGCCTTTGGAAACATAGAAATCTTAAGCTTTGGCAAGATGTCACAGAAACTTGTGCTAATGTAGTCGATCGAGCTTGTCACATTATGGAGGATTGGTATGCAGCTAAGACTACTATTCCAGCAGCTAGTCATAACAACACTTCAACAAATTCAGTTCGTAATGATCAGATGACGACAACAACACCGGTAAGACAAAGTGGTTTAGGTACAACTCGAAATTCTTCTGCTACAACGAGTGATATGGCTTCGGTCAGGTGGCAGCGGCCACTACGAGGCCGTCTGAAATGTAATGTTGATGCTTCGTTTTCGGATCCGTTAAAGAGAACAGGTATTGGCGTATGTGTCCGTGATGACTGATGTAGCATATTTACGTATATCAAAAGTAAGTATTTATGTATCGTCTCCTCAGGGACTAGTGTGATATCCTGGATTGTTCGACATCAATTACCATTTTAAGTTGGAAGAGTAATTTGTTTGTTTGTTTAAAAACCTAAATATCTACGTTATAAAATTAAGACTTGAGATTGATAGGGCGTAAA
>Ga0315915_1004327_pt1 | contig 17978 bp, 6 predicted proteins | sample MpolbnodulesMG_FD_207738 | JGI IMG/M metagenome (GOLD analysis project Ga0315915, IMG submission 207738) | Medicago polymorpha root nodule microbial communities from Los Angeles, California, United States - branched nodules | ecosystem: Host-associated > Plants > Roots > Nodule | place: USA...
TACAACGAATAGAAAATGGAAAAATATTTAAATACTTAATTTAGGTTCTGCATAAATATATCATCCAATTGTCAAATAATTACTCATATGATTCTTATAAATCAGAGGGAAAGAAAAGACAAATACATAATAAATTAATGCATATTATCTTTCTTGCAAATCTTTATATATGTAACTTGTTAGTAAATGGAGTGTTACTTTCTGACTCTCTTCGTTATAAGTTCGAGGATAGTCAAGAGATATGTAACATATGTAAATAAGCAGTAAGATTTTAGTTTGATGAGACAATAATGTTTTCAATTGAGGCCTAACCTTTTTTTATTTAGATATGCTATGCTTTGTTCAAGATCGACTAATTCTTTGTTCAAGATCAGCTATGCTTACTTCAGATAAATAGTTGTAGCTTTCTGTTAGAGTCTCAGACTGGTCGATTATGTCTCTTGACAGCCTTCAATCATTGCTCTTATTCCTATCTTCCAAGACATGTTCACCATCTTGGAGCATCAGAATCAACATCTTTATCACCCATCAAACCATCTTTATGTGTATGCAACAGCTGCTGCTCGCAGCTTTTATGTGGCTAGGCAGTAGGCCTGCTTTGTGTACGATGTTGTTGTTGGGTGGGGTGTTTACGCCTGTTGTAAACTCATATATGCAACAAACCTTTGTAGACCTTATTGTACAACCTTCATCATTGAAAATAACAATACCAAATAACAAATCTCAAGAAAAGGAAAACAACTTGAACCAAAGGAAAAATAGTAAGTTATAGGAGGTTGCAATTAGTAAAACACTTCGAAAATAATCCAGCCCTATAACACCACCAACCAACCCCAATATTGAACTAAACCTTTGTTACTCATTAAACAGATGTAGAAAACTCAGCATATCTAGAATCTAATATAACATTAGAAATTAAAAAATATAATTTATGTAGAAGTGTTCTAACCTTCCTTCAATCAAATGATATGGCAGATTTGTTTTGTTCAAAAAAATATGAGATTAGGTGTGATTTTGTTGAGAAGGAAAAAATAGGGTTAATAATTAAACAGGGTATTAGAGTAAAATTAACAATTAGGGTTAGGTTAAAATTAGGGCAAACATTTGCTTCCGGTTAACTTTAATAAATAAGAGATATTATTCCAGCTCTACTATTTTAAAAAAAAATAGTTAGTTAATATATGCTATTATTATATACATTTAATCTATGTCTATATGAAACAGTTATCATACTTAATAATTATATACATTTAAACATTTCATAGTAAATGATTGTATATTGTTTACTATATGAAAGTGTTATCTTAAATATGTTTGTATGTTAACTATAGTTTATTAGTATATAATTATACTCTTTTGTTTGCAAATATATGAAATTGTTATAATTTTAAAATAATTGTAAGTTATTTTCTATAGTTTCATAATAAATGTTTATCTAATTTATAATCTATGAAAGAAAAAAGAAAAGGAAATGTTGTGGAGCTATTACAAAGAAATAATGGATAAAATTAAAAGAATATTGATAGCAATCAATCAAACTTTAAATCACTCTTCGTCCGAGGTGGTTAAGTTATCTATAGTTACTTAGTAAATGTTTATCCGCTTGGTAATTTATATGATTAATTTAATTTTGATGTATTTGTAAATTAGTTATAGTTTATTAATTTATGTTGTTGATACTTGATTCTTGTCTATAGTTTTAATTTTCTATTATACCAAATATATTCGTTGATTCTTCAAGTTTTACTTTATACCACGTTGGTCTTTTACGATTTTTAAATTAAAAATCTGTTATTTATTTCTTTAATTGTTTACACTGTTGTCATTCTAATAACGTTATATTACAAGAAAAAAACATTAATATGTTTAATAAACGTGTGACATGATTTTTATTGGTGGTTGTGTGGTATGTAAATCAAAAAATCTCATTTTTGAATTAATTTATATATATATATATATCCTAAAAAACAAATAATATGAGTTTCATGTTCTCTATCAACTTCGTATTGAAATCATATTTTAAAGAAAAACTTTGTGGAGGTCTATAAAAAATTTGGTAACTTGTGAATCACCAAACTACATTATACTAATATGATAATGAATGAACTATTGACATGTATGACGATGGCAGGAATTGGTATAGGTGCTACAATGCATGTATTAATCAAGTACCTAAATGATGATTGATATGTTGAGTTGAAAGGAAAGTTTTTGAAAGCAATTAAGCTGGGTTTGACAATAGTTGAAGAAAATATAGATAGATGAGACTCAAGTATGAGCTATGATACTCAATCTTAGACAAACTTTGGAAGAAAACATGAAGTCTGTCATTAATGGGGTGAAAACAGAAGTTGATGTTCTGAGGATACCTTAAAGACATGCGTGATTGCTACAATTTAGCAATGGATAAAATAAGTTGTCGTGTTGAGGCTGCTTTGAAACATTAACAACAGAAAAAGTGAACTTAAATAATCTAGTTGTTATTGTTGAAAAAAAAATTGTTTGCGGCTGAATTGGTCGTAAGTTTTGTACCTTGAGTTTAAATCTTTTATTACCTAAATTTTTGGACTTAATGTCTTGATGATAAGAGCTATTAATGTTAAAATATTTTAGTTGATTTTTATCGTAAAAAAAAATCGTCATCTACATCTTTAAAAAACCTAGAAATTAAGAAAGAAAAAAAAAATCAAAACAAGTAAATCAATCTCTTTCTTGAAGGTACGACGATTGAGAAATGACAAGATTCTTTTTCTGTGTACGGGATTTGAAAGATAAAAAAGAAAACAACGACGAATGAGAATTTGAGAGTCACTTTTGGGTCATTGCGTATTTAATTAATCTTTCAATGTTTCACCTTCTTATTTGACCCAACCTCATTCGTTTCTTTGGTATTTTTGTACAATTTTTTTTCCAAAATGATATATAATGTTTGTCATTCAAAATCTCAATATATTTTGTTAATGTTTTCTATTCTTCTTAGTTTGGTTAAGCAAACAATAAACATAAAAAAGTCTCAAACAAAATAAGATGAATGAATCAAAATTGTATGTTCTATTCACACATACCTTTTCGGTCATTATTATAAGCAAAAATCTACCTTTTGGATTTATTGAATAAATGATGTACATGCTCTATATTATATGACACACATATATTTATTTAATGAATATAAAAAGTAGATTTTTGTTTATAATAGTGTCTGGAGGGTTTGTGTGTATATATCATTACTCTCTCTCTCTCTTAAATGTTCCATTTCTTTTGTTTGTTTTCTTGTATAGCAATCAAATTGAAGCACTTCTCAAAGAAATAAAGTTAATTTATGAAACTATTTTAATTTAAAGAAGTTTGTATGTTGGTTATAATTTGCTGATATATGCTTGAAAGTTTGTTAATTTGTGAAATTGTTTTACTTTAAAGATGTGTGTATGTTAGTTATACTTTGTTAATATATGTTTGCATGTTTGCAAATCTATGAAAATATTTTAATTTAAAAATGATGTATTTTAATTATAGTTTTTAAATATATGTTTGCATGTTTGCTAATATGTGAAATTGTTTTAATGTAAATATGCTTGTATTTTATTTATAGCTTGCTAAGATATGCTTGCATATTTGTTAATCTATGAAATTGTTTAATTTAAAGAAGTTTGCATTTTAGTTGTAGTTTTTTAATATATGCTTGCATGCTTGGAAATATGTGAAATCAGCTTAATTTGAAGATACTTCTAAGTTAGTTATAAGTCGTAACTTAATATACTTACATAATAGGGTTAAATATGTTTTTAGTCTTTAAAAATATTTCAAATTTTCCATTTAATTTCTTTAAATTTTTTTTTGATATTTAGTCATTCAAACGTTTTCCATTACCATTTTTTGTCCGTGCTTTTAAGTGAACTCATGTATATCATTCAAAATTTTGAATTTCTATTTACAGTCGTGTTTTGTACATTATATACTTAGCTCTTGCAAAAGTTTAAATTTTTTCTAACAATGGATGAATTAAATATAAATTTTATGTTTTTGATGCATAAAAATTTATATTTAATTCATGTTTTGTTAAAAATTTACAGTTATCTTTGGGAGAGTTTCTTATAATACCCTTAATATTCTTGCATAAACTCATTCAAAAATCTAAAGAATACACAAAACTTGAATTAAAAGCATGGACCAAAAATATGCACAAAAAACTTTCTTGGGACTAGAAGTCGAAGAAAAAATTTCAAGGAGATAAAAACAAAAAATTGGAATATTTATAGAAACAAAAAAAATTATTTAACCATACGTAATATATACGATTTAAGGAAGATTTATAACTTAATAGACTTACATAATATGAAATTTTAATCAAGTAAAACCTCACATTAATTAAATATAATTGCACACAATATCACAATCTTGTCAAATACATATAAATGTTTATAGTGAAGGAAGACCAAATAAGTATACCAACGATAGTTATGTGGACAACTAAATACTTCATCTACAGCAGTACCCATTTTATGGATGGACGTTGCTTACTTCGCTTTCATTGAGATAATGTCATTTCTGAATTTAAAGAAAATACAAGTGTGATATCGTTCAAAATAATTAGGATATGCGTCAAAACAACACATCTATTAAAGTATGGACACATGTGTGATGACAAAGTACTATATGATGTTTTAGGCTATGTTTTTAGTAATTTAATAAGCATCGAAAACAATTTAATGGTCACTTAGAGGAGTTGTTCATGGTTTGAGTGATATTTTGTATTATTTTTATTCGAGTCATTGTAATTCAGTTTATTCCCTAATCATGCAACTCTATAGGGGTTTTGAGCCTTTTATTGATAAATCATGTAATTCAGCAAGGCAAGACACCACATTCAGGATTATGGAAATTAATGAATGAAGATCAATGGTATTTGGATCGCTCGAAGTACCATAGAATCCGCCCTCATGGCTGTCAAAAGCACCATTGCGCATCCTAGGTAGGATTTTTGCAAATCCAGGTTGTTTTTCAAGCTGAAACGGAGAAAAAAGCCCAGAATTCTCAAGAAACCCTAGATGGAAAGATGCCTACAAATATATAGATTCTTGTGCATGCTTATGTTCAACCAGAAAGTTGACGGCACAAGACAAAGTCCAAGTATCGGAGCATCACATCGGATTTCTTCTTCCAAATTGTTTTAGAGTTTTTCTTTTATTTTCTTATGTTGTCAGCTACCATGAGTAACTAAACCTATATGATTGGGGTTCCGCGAAGAACCTCTATTTCTTTGTTGGATTCAATTAACAAAAGTCTTTATTTAGTTATGATCATAGTCTTTTATAATTAATACTTGTTTCGATCGTTATGATGCTCTTCAACTAATGGTTAACCTAATATGTAAGTTAGGGTATATGAGTGACTATCTTGTTCTAAACTTTAGAAATTTCTTATTTACTTTAATTTAGTTATTGAATTCAAGTGTGTTACTATGATTATAATTCATCTTTAGAGGAAGTCAAGAGTATAGCCCTTGTCTAGACAAAAATACTAGAACTTCCTATCAAATTCATCATGGTTTTATATCAAAACCATCGTTTATTAAGGATAGGTCATAGCTAATAGAATCTTGTGTTAATTCCAATAAAGAAGATAGAGAAGATTCAAGGAAACCCTAATCGCCGTTAAACATATGAATAAACCAAAACATAATCCAATATTATGTCATCAATGAAACGTGCAACCCATAAATTCCTTTATTGTTTTTAATTCAAATAAGCTTAGTAAATTGTGTAGTCGAATGACAATGTATGTGAAGATGGTAACTTATCACTTTATTGTTTGTTATGGTTTGCCACACTTATCAATTCGTCCATCAATGTTCATGTGGCTAACTCATATGCATCATGCTGTAGATCTACCATGTTTTGAATATTCAACATGATTGATTGCCTTGTTTGATTCATATAACTCTTAATGATGATTGATTGTGGCACATGAGATTTAGTTTTCATTTTTCTGGCTTGAATTATCTATAACAAAAAAAAAATTGCCAGAAAAAAGAATATGTATTTGGTTTTCTTGTCATGAACATTTCAGATGGTGTATGTGAAACTTGTAACATCTCAAACAACTTTTAGGATTGTTGACTGTCCTTACAAACCAACATGAGTCTTTTCAGCATGTTTTCAATTGGTGTATGCTTTATGTAAATATATAATATATATTTCAAAAGTTAATGCAATTATAACTATTATTTAAGCACAAATAACTTGTTTACCGAGTCAAGGCAGTTATTTTTTCCTTCGCAACGTTTAAAATTTATTAGCTATTATTGTGGCTTTATTCTTGCATGATTGAGCCATTATTTTGTTGCCATATAAAATATTTTTGACATGAAGAAACATAAAAAGTGGAGTTAAGCTCTTTTCTTCTTGCCAGCCCTTGATCAGAAGAAACGAAAACAACTATTCTTTCCTACCAAAATTACAAAGCCCTATATTTTAATTTTTGTGCAGTCAACAACTTTGGGTTTCATCTTCCTGAAATATTTCTTCTTGCCAATTCTGCATCCTTGGTTTTAAATCAAGAAGGGTCTGTTAAATCATGGGGATTGGCGTATAATTACGCGGGAAATCCTTAAGGATAGTGCGATCGGTACGTCACGGATCTTGGTAGCAATTCAGTAACAGGGTTTGATTTGGTTGTCAAAGACGTTGATAGAGTAGTGGTCGGTGATCTAATTCAACGACAATCTCACAAGAGATAAGTTTATTGATCTCTTTTTTGTTTATATTTAATTGGTTATTTTATTTATATTGATTATTATTTATAGAGTTAATTTATGTCCATGTTTTACAACAAATAAAGCATTCGAAAATTATAAACCGATTGGTTTGGTCGTTTAGGAGATAACTTCTGAACTATGACAGAACTCTTAAATTGTGTTAAAGACGTAGCTTCTGATGAGTTTCTGAATAGCATTGTAAACAACAATCGTTCAAATCGATAAACATAAGAAACTTTTTTATTAAAAATATGAAACATAATTCAACAACAACACTACAAATTGACAAACATTACACAAATTTACAACATAATTTAAAGGCAAAATTACATAATTAGTCATCTAACTTAATTTTAGGTAACGATTCAGTCCTTTATCTTCTTATTTTCCCATTTTAATCCTTTATGTTCTAAAATTTAGCATTATTACCCTTTTTTTACATAAAAATTCCCAAAATTCCAGAAATTCATATTATTCATCTTCACATTCAACAAAACTCATATCTTCATCCTAGAAACCCAGATTTTATTATTTTGTCAGAAAATCTTGTTTTTTTTTTGTTAAGCAAGAAGAAATGACAGACATGAGGATGCAACACCGACATCCCAACTAGGTTGGCACCCCGGGAAACCTCCATCCTATGCCGCCAAACTCTAAAATTTTATTAAAAAAAGGAAAAATATATACAAGAAGATGAGGGACTGGGCCAAAACTCTCTGAAGAAAAAAAAAACAGAAAAAAGTGCAAACATAATACAACAGACTAAGGAAATCTGTAGCCAGGCAAACCAATTATGTCACGAAAGAAATCCATATGCAACTCCACCGGAAGCGAATCTAACCGAACTGAACCCTAGATGGCATGTCCCATATTCGCTAATCTATCAGCACAACAGTTACCTTCACGATAAATATGGGAGGAAATAATCTGAACTCCAAGGCTACGAGCATTATGCCATCCGTTCCGAAGCAAAAGCAAGACTAAAGAGGGATTGGAAAAATCATCAAGGCTCTCGTTGAGTCACTCTCCAACCAGATGCGCCACCACCCTCGAAGGGCAGCACGTTCCAAAGCAAAGATGAAAGCAAGAATTTCAGAGTGGAACACCGAGGCATTGCCAATGTTACAATAAAACACACCAAGGAAAGTACCTAGGGAGTCCCGAAAGAGTCCCCCACAGGACGCTTGACTTGCAATAACAAAGCCATCAGTATTGACTTTCAACCAAGGATAGGTGGGAGCCTTCCACAATACCAGAATGATTTCCTTCACGTTATGGCAATGAGTGGAGACCGCAAAAGAGTCCAGAAAAGCTGAATCAGAAGGTGTACATTTTCCAACGGAGACATTGCAATCAAAGTATGTATACGAATTTTTGCCGAATTAATGGAAGCAGAATCAGAAGAAAAACGAGTAGTGTTTCTAGACAACCAGATAATATGCACCGTATGGATCACTGTTGCCAGAAAAACATCTGCTTCTTGAGAAGAACACTGTGCAGGTATGCAAGAGATAAGAGAATGGACCGACACGCAATCTATCAAACAATTAAGCTTACCACCTAGCCAAGTCCATAGTTCAGTTGCAAATGGACACTGAAGAAATTAGTTCCGAAGTTTCATCTATAGTTAAGCAAAAATAGCAGACAGAGACAATTACACATCCACGAGTCTGTGGGTTCTCATCCGTGGGCATATTTCTATGCATTAGCCGCCAAAAGGTAAAGGAGTTTGAAGGAGGTATGCAACCATTCCATATCAAATCCGCCCAAGGCAAGTGGGGGGCTGCCGACCTAAGAAAAACAACCTCATTCTTGGAAGTTAATTTGCCATCCACCGAGTGAGACCAAACAAGGGTGTCCGGAAGAGGAACCCGCGGCAAAACAATAGTATCTAGACGATCAGTCACCTCATTTACCAATAGAGTCGGGGGAAGGTTCCAGACTCCATCAAATATAATTTTCGACACTTTCCCACGGAAACCAACATGAAAATACAGATCAATATGAAATAAATCAACTAAAGGTTTTCCAAGCCAATTGTCAGTCCAAATATAAATATTCTCACCCGTTCCCACAATCCACAGAGAATTATCAATTAATGTACCAATGTGAATTTTAATACCTGACCAAACAGAAGATTTGAAAAAATGATGAATAGGTTTCCCATTTGAAAAAAAAAAAATCGACATCTGAAGAGAGCTGCCCACTGAGATTCCAGGCTAGCTTCAAAATTAAGGACTCATTTGAAAATCTTGTTTCTAATGAAGATGATTTTCAATATATATATATATAGGGGAGTTTGAAGTATTCAACACAATTTTTTGATAACCAATATCATCTTCCTGGTCTATATTTTAATGTTAAATTTGTTTCATCATTATCTTTCTAAAATCCTAATTTTGAGAAAACCTTCTTCACCATTTTAACGTTGTTGTAGTTAGTTTTTCAAAACCTGAGATCTTGGAATATGGTAACAACAATAACAATAACAATGTTGATATGCAACAACCAACATCAATCAATGTTGATTACAAATAGCAACAACCAACACCAATTCATATATTTATGTTTTTGTTTATATTTCAGTTTTGGAGATTTAGATTTCTTTATGGCAATAATAGATTGACTCTTTGTAAAATAAAAAGTTGAAGATTTGAGTTACTTTGAAAATAAGAGTTTGTTTTGAATATTTGGGTTTTAGTTTTGATGAAAATTTAGGTATATTTCAAGATGAACTCTGAGTTTTTGGCATTTTTAATCAACTTGAGTTTTTTCTATGAAGATCTACATTTTGTGATGAGTTTTCTGGATTTATAAAATTTTTTATGCAAAAAGGATGACAATGTTAATATTTTAGAACATAAAGGATTAAAATGGGAAAAAAAAAATAAAAGACTGAATCGTTACTTAAAATTAAGTTAGAGGACTAATTGCGTAATTTTGCGTAATTTAAAATGGCAACATAATTTTCTACACGGATAACAAAAGTTTGTTTGATCATTTGAAATTATGTTGTTGTTTATCAATTTGTAGTGTTGTTGTTGAACTATGCTTTAAAACTTTAATAAAAAGATTGCTTATGTTTGTCGATTTAAACGATTGTTGTTAACAATGCTATTCACAAACTCATCAGAAGCTACGTCCTAAACAGTGTATATATGAATGAATAGGTTGTGCTCATATAGTGTGTTTGTGTGATATGGTCAGTAGTCCAAATTTGGTAACACTCGGACTCATTTGCATTTATTGGTGCCTCACATACCAATTGACATAGAGTACCTTATACGTAGGGAACTCAAGGAGGAAAACAATAATAAATTCCCTTATTATCCCCTTGCTTATAGTATAGAATAGAATTGTCTTCATCCGCATTGCGTTTATAATATGATTCCCTTGTTAAATTTTGTCAACGGCTCAATTATATTTTTCCTTAACTTTGCAGGCAATACTGTAGCTAAGCTAGGAAATCACATGATATTATCCCCTTTTCTTCCTCATTGTCATGTTTGTAGTACTTATTAGGAACACGTGAAATATGATGTAAAAATTGCATGAAAATCATTAATAATGTGTTATTTAAATGCAAACATTAAATTACATTTTAGGGTCTATAACTAATAATATGGTCTTCCATTTAAGAATATGGATCCTTATAACTCCTTAGTACCCGAAATTCAACAATACATCATATATCTAGACATTAACAAGCTCTCTCTCCTATTTGGAGGGGGCTAAATGACTTCTTGATACAAATTACAAATAATTGCACACCGAAATCAACTATCTAGACATTAACAAGGTGGATCCAAATTATCTAAATCCACTAGAGTAAAAAAAAACACATAAATTCACGTGTTAATCGATTTGAAATATGTCGATCAAGATTGATAATTGTGTTGTGTGGGACCTAAATCCCTACCATCATATTGAAGACTTCGATTTTTAGACTTATGGAACTTAAATAACTTTATTTTATCTTGGTAAAAGGTGCTTATAATATTATTTACCAACTCCCTTTGAGAGTAAGCTTAATTAGTTTAAGGAGAGAAATTTAAGCGAGAGGTATAAGTGGATTTTGGAGACCAATGACTTGGAATAACATCTTTAGCAGTAAGACTATTCCCCGTGGATGTGCTTAATTTCACTGAGAAAGGTCCTCTCAAAGGTCCTGTAACAATGTTCCAATTTGCACCCCATAGATGATTCATTTGCAGCCACTCATTAGACCCAGCCTGCATGCCAAACACCAAAATATCCAATCACAATTAAAAATTCAGTCTCATAGTTTTATATTATTGGGTAAATTTGCATAACCCATTTGTATAATATTTTGACCCACCTAACATATATATTGTATAGGATTTAATTTATATAAGATTTTTTACATTATCAATTTAATTTAAACAGTTGGATCACTAAAAATGTTTGACTTTCATCACACATAATTTAAAATTAATACAATATGATTAGTTGGTAATATTAAAAAGTTTATATTAACTTCGATTATATATATCGTATGGGAGAAATGAGGAATTGAATACGATTTTCATTATAGAGGTCCCATATATCACATGGTTTTGAGTTCACAAGATTGAGGAAAAGGAATTCCAACCACCAAGAGGAATATTGATTACCAATAGGCACCATTATATGAGGATAACACTCTGGATATAGCATATGATAGAAAAAATGATATTTCAAAAGTGGCATTGCACGTGATTTCAAGTGACATATCCACAACATTTGGAATTGTACACACTGGCCATGGCCATGGCCATATTTGTTAATATAATTGACACGAATTAAAGTACCACGATGCCTTATGCACGTTTAGGCAACTTCTATTCCTTTTAGCTATAAAAAATCTTATAACTTGGGTATATATCATATCAAAAAACTCTTTGAGTGGCATCTCATTATCATGACACCACAAGTGCATGGTTTTTTTTTTTATTAAAAAAATTATAGATGAGACATTAAGAATTTATGATTAATAATATTGGGAATTTATTCTATTTTTTTTAAATAATAACATGACGAAAAATTATATAAAAAATATCAACAAGAGAAGAAAGGTGCATACTTCTTGTATATGCATGGAGCTTATGTCACCATCTCCATCCTCAAACTCCACTAGAAGTGACAACCAATATGGTGTGGAGCCTTCATTAACTTGAAATGCAATATTTTTGCCAGCATATACGCATGTTGTTCTGCAAAAATGCAATCATAAAGAACACTAAAAAAATATTCCTTTCTTTTTAGTCCACGTTCGAAGCTAATAGGTAGCTTTAAGCCTTTGCATTTTCATACATCCATTTAATCACATCTTTCTTAGCTTGCATCTAATTAACACTTTTTTTATAAACATTCACCTTCTTATGATCCAAATTTATGTAGGTCATATTACTCTAGGTGAAACCCATTTTCAAAACGGTGGAACCTACATATATACATCACATCGCTCATTAAAAAAAATACGATATTGAAAAAGGTGTTTGTTATTAGTGCTATTCTACAATCCATATATGCAAAGCAAATGACAAAAATACCTACAATATTTTACATAACCAATAACCACATTGAAAAGAGATAAAGACTAAGAGGTGTATTTAGATTTGTGGTACTTTGAAGTCCAAAAAGTTACGTGTCACATTAAATTTGTCAAACACACAATTTTATTAAACATACACAAAGATTATATGCTACCTCTAAACTTTTATTATTATTTTTTGACAAATACTTCTCAACTTGGTTTGGCTTGTTTTTGTGTGTGTATATTAAATAAATAAATAAAATGTTAAAGGAGTGCCCTAAACTATTTGTTAAATAATTTACATAATAATTATTTCTTCGAATGTGTGTAATCAATATTTGAGAACCAAAAAACAATGTTCTTTTCAAAAATAAATTTTCCTCTTCTTTTTTTGGTAGATAGATGAGATGACAAAGCCATCATAAACTCACACATATAAAGTGGAGGTACTGGGGTTCGAACCCCGATCATGACGTCCGGCCTAACAATTTTGGCATTTTTGACCAGTTGAGCTAGAACTTATGGGAAATTTTCCTTTTTTACTTCATTAACAAGTGTTTTTTGTGCGCACTTACTAGCATGATCCATTAAATAAAAAACCCAGTTACTAATTTCCTTTTCTAACCCAAAGAATACTGAAAACTAAAGAAAGAGTTGTCATATGAGCATACCTTCTGTAAAGAACTGGGATTTCACCTCTATTCCGAAGTTGACCATTCTCACCATGAACAGCCATGTGACCAAAAGCAGCACCACTAAGGTCAAAATGTGTTCGGTCAGAAGGGCAGCCAGGGCATTCATCAGTTATTATAACCGTCACTGCCCGTTTTGAGCATATACTATGGTCTAAACACTTGACCTTATAACACTCCCCACACCCTTCTCCCTTCTTATACAACACTGGCCCCACTGCTCCTACTCTTGCCCTTAACGGCTTCACATCCACCAAACTTCCGTACCCACAAGCTCCTCCTTTACAAACCACAAACCATCATAAAACAAATTAACTAACAACAATAATAATATCAACAAACAAAAAAATAACAACAACAATTAATAATGTTGGAAACTTGTTAGTAAGTAGTATATACAAGTTGTTTAAAATAAAACTTTATCCAAAATATAAAACAAATAATATACTTCTTCTAATTCATACGTAACTCTAGTGCAAAACTTGATTTTGTAATGTGAGAGTGACATACTTCACATTTTAGAGCTAGAGTTTAAATCTAAAAGATAGTTGTAAAATGATCGTTAATATCATTGTTATTAATAAAACTTTCTTTTTTCCGGTATAAAAGAAAACTCTACTATAAGTACTATACTTAAATTTGATTCATCGAGTCATCTCAGCGGGTTATTATTTAGATTTTAGAATTTACCTCTGCTACCGTCTCCTTCAGCCTCGCCGTACCAGGTGGCGGTTCCCGGAGACCAATGTGGGTCGAAGTGTACACTGTGCTTAGACTGTCCATGAGCAAGTATGAAGCATAGGCTTAAAAGAAACAAGACGGAGACACGGTGGTGCTTCATTCTGATTGAAGACAAAACTTAACGTGCCGCCGTAAATAGTTGACAAGAAGAAGAAAACAGTTAAATGTGTCGCCGACACTTTGATGATTGAAGTGGTAGTTTTTTTTGTTTCAAGTTTTGGTCATGAGACCGTTAAGGTATTTTAGTTATTTTATAGTGCATCGTGATGCAAGGGGTCCATCCAATGAAATATCTATGTTGATTTCTTTACCCTTATGTATGGAGTATATTTACGGAGTGTGCCACTGTGATGGGTCCCATTGGCGGTTGAGGCGTTAAATCCGCATGTGCGAAACGCAAATGTGTTTGTGTGTGTCGTTAGGCAGAAGAACGCATATGCAACAAAAAATACTGAATTATTATATGTTTTTGTTTGTTTTTTTCTTTACTACCGTTAAAGAAGGAAAATAATTATTGGCAAGTTACACATTTCTTCATCCTCTCCTATTGGCGGCCATAGTGGTATCCACAAGACACTCGGACGTCTCAATGTATATTGGGGCGGAATGAATGAAGAAGGATGAGACACAATTGCTCAAATCGAGTTGAGCCTTATAAAATGATGGACCTCAAGAAAAAAATTATTGCTCAATATTCCTACCCCCACTTAAAAAGAAAAATAAACATGTTTCATGTTTCAATTTCTAAGTAAGAAAATCAGGTTTCATGTTTCTATTTCTAAGTTAAAAAACATGTCTTTAATAAAAATAATTGCTAATTTTGATTTCGGTGGCTAATAACCATTATACGAGTGTTATTTTCAATTTAAATAAAAAATTAATCTTTTAAAAAAAAATTGTGTGTTTTTTTAATTAGAGACTTATTTTTACTACGAGAGTCGAGTCTCGAGTTTTATAGGGACGGTCCTGCCAATCATACACAAACATTCCGGTGGTTTTGGATTGTTTTTCGAAAGTTGCCCTAATTGGTATGTTACCAACATAATCTACCGCTAGCAAAGTTGCCGACTTGTTTGCTAGATAGTTTTTTAACTGCATGGTATGCCTAAAATCATTGTATCTGGTCGTGATCCCATATTCTTGAGCAATTTTTGGCAGCAACACTTTCATTTGAGGATGGACGAACCGTTGAAGCTAGGTAGTTTCTTGGTTGCACTACTAAAACACAAGGAGAGAGAAACAAGCGACTAATACTTGTTGGCTTATGATTCTTGCTGATCCTGAACTCCTTATGCCCTAAGCACTCTTCAAACCGAGAGAAGAAACAATATGTAATGTGTCCGGTGTATTAGGGATTATATCTTATATAGAGTATGATGACCAATTATGGTTCTCATTATTCTAAAATGATTATATCTTATATATAGAGTATGATGACCAATTATGGTTCTCATTATTCTAAAATGAGGCATCGTGACAATTCACTTATATCGATTAATCAAATGTTTAATTAATTATTCAGTTAGATTTGTTTTTTAATTTGATCACTAATCTATTTAGACTCCTTATTAATATATCTAAAACCCTAATTATTATAAAGATTATTTTGAAGAGATATTTACCTACATAATAACATTAGAACATAATTAAATAATAAAATATTCTAGTTGAAAGTTAATTCCCTTTAAAGTTCTCTTTTTTTATTTGCAATCGCACAACATCCTATAACTCCATTGCCGTCGGTTTCAATATTAGTGAACCATAGTGTGCAGAAACTGATTGTGATGTGAGTGGAAGATTTATATTGTATCTTGATTCTTGACTTATTTGCTTGGTGAGATTTTGAATAGTTTGTTTTAATTTAATTAAATATTAAGATTAGATACGGTTTAGTGCATGCATTATTGGTTTTGTTGAATGAAATCAGACAAAAAAGCCAAATTAACCAATCAATGACGATAATAAAACATGCATATATTTTTTAAAATTCATCTAGCCAATCTAATCCAACTTTTCTTCTCTTTATTTATTTTTTTGACAGGTCCAAAAAGAAATCCTTCAATTTGTTTTTAGTGTGTGTAATATCCATATATTAACGCTGGACCAGTAAATACAGTCACCGAATATTTTATGTTGCTTCTGTAGACTGTAAGTATGGGTTATTATGCAATATGCAATTATGATAATAAGATAGAAACTGTGGAATTTTTTTGTGTGTCAAGTAATTTAGTGGTTAGAGATTCAGCTAATAGAAGGCTGCTTAGATATAGGGACGGAGGGAGTAATAAATTTGGGGTTCGAATTTCGATTATGATATATAAAATCGATGTTTACCAACTTAATTATAATAGACAAACTAGAGTGATAATTTATTACGGCTGCTTGGAAGTTAAATTGGGAGTGGGCAATTCATTTTTCTTGATTCGTGAAGGTAAAGCAAATGGTAGAGTGAGTTCAGGTTGTTTGAATTAACCTAAAATGATTGTGTTTATGCTTCCTGTTCCATATTGAGCCAAGACTCTATAATCCATATCAGATTATTTGCAATTGATCAATAATTGTTTAGGACTCAGAATCCCTTACATGTCACCTATAAAAATACATTCACCATAGATGAAAAATATATTTTCTATTCTAGTTAAATATTTAGGATCTCCTAAAATTTTCATTAATTTGAGCTTTGGAGTCCTTATAGGTACACCACCCTTTCTTGAGAGTAGCCATTGACATGTGTTGTATTCAGGCAAATTTAGTCATCGTCTTTAGGTCCACACCGGATCACTTCATAAGTCGTGGAGACTAGAGTGATGGTTACATTTCATTTCTCTCTCATACATTGTAAATAATATTCCTAAGCCCGCCTCTTTTATTATAAATCTCGTTTATAATTTTTTTATTTTATTTTGTCAAGTAGGTAGTAGTTATAAATTCACATAAGATGAATATGTGGGATGTCAGGGGTTCAAATTCCAACTCCTACTGCATATATCATGCAATGTCGCTACCAACTGGGTTAAGCTCATGAGACATCTCGATTACAAAATTTATGGGTATTATAATAAGTAAATGAGCAATAATTTTTTTAAAGATGCTTTTTCTTTTATACATATTCTTACAATTATTCATGGTATATGCGAGAGAATAAATTTACATTTTCGAAATTGGAGTATTTTTTTAAGAAATAGTATACCTTTTCAAAATAGTCTTAGTATATTAAAGGGAAAAATTCATAAAAATGGTTTTTCTAATATGGGATTGAGAGATTAATTTATCTAAAAATCAGCAATTATGGAGCATCTGCCGACTACACTACTAGCAGGCTAAGTAAGTAGTGTTTAATATTTTCCTTCAATAAAAAAAAAAAGTTGTGTTTAATATTTGTATGGAAAAAGAATTATACAGACAGCATGCATAGAAAATAATATCTATCAAGATATGGCGGATCATCTACTCTATTCTATTCTAGATTTTTGTTACATGCTTAATTTTTTTTATTTTATAATATAAAAATATGTTTACTTCTTTTGGTCACATTTATAAGCAAAGCACAGCTTTTTAGCTTTATTGAATAACAAACATATTTACCCTCAATATAGATCAGATATATTAGTTATTCAATGAACTTAAAAAGTTATTTTTTTACTTATAAATGTGACCGAAAGAAGTAATTATTTATTTGCACTACACGTTGATTCAACGACACATATTTGTTGGATTAATTATTTAATTAATCAATTGTGGATTGACAATAATCAATTATTATAAGTTAATATTATATTATAAATTATGGTCTATTGTGTTAAGCACTAATTAAGTGATGAATATGTGTGATTGAGCTATTCTTTCTAAATGGACCGTGATGGGTTGGACCATTTAGCTAAGTCCAATGAGAGGTCTCTGCCCTCAGCCGTTTAGCTATTTAAACGTCATCCCATCAGACGGTTAATCATTCTGAACATTCTGGTGCTAAACGGAATGAGGGTAGTCATCCCTCTCATCCTTCTGGCAATTATCCTTCATCAACCTAATTCAAAGGTACACAATTTCTTCTTCCTTCTTTATCATTAATGATATGCTATAACTTGTATCTAAAGTAATCCATGGCTAAACTCTTAGAGCCCGTTTGGTGCGCAGGATAGGATAGAGACAAGATAGGATAAGAAGCTAGATAAGGATAGAATATGATAGTGACAGGATAAACATTTATCCTATCATGCGTTTGGTGCACACTTGATAAAAAAGATGATAGCATTAT
>Ga0315915_1004328_pt1 | contig 17975 bp, 10 predicted proteins | sample MpolbnodulesMG_FD_207738 | JGI IMG/M metagenome (GOLD analysis project Ga0315915, IMG submission 207738) | Medicago polymorpha root nodule microbial communities from Los Angeles, California, United States - branched nodules | ecosystem: Host-associated > Plants > Roots > Nodule | place: USA...
GAAAATTACACATATAATATAACCCCAACGACAGCTAACTACCGTTCCGTGATCACAACAGTCGTTCCCTACCCTTCTCCCAACGGTAGTTAACTATAGTTATTCAAGCGGTAGTTAACTACCGTTGCTGACAGATTTTTGTTTTCATCTCCATCATGACTATGTTAAACAAAAAAATCACTATCAGATCCATCATGGACACCACATTGAATTTTTTTCAACCTCTCTCTTAATGTGGGTTTCATCCCCTCATCTCTCCCTCTCTCTTCCTCTCTCCATAACATCTCAATTTCCGCATCCAAACTCTTTTGATTATTTTCTCTATGTATTATTTTTCCAATTAATTTGTAGTTTCATTTTTGTATTTTGTAGGTTAAAATTAGAGGAAATTGGACTCACCTCCCCTAATGTTTATTAAAATGGCACTAACACCCCCTCTAGTTTTAAAATGAACATTAATCTCCCTTAAGTTTTCAACAAATAAACAAACACCTACCTTCTTGGTTAACACCGTTAAATCGTCCTTTAACTTCTTCTTTTTTTTTGATAAAAAAACCAAGCATGTGTAATTCTCTTGTTTTTTTGCAAGAAAATAATTCTCATTTTTTTAAACATTGAAGGTCTACATAAACTCATTTTTATACATATGATAATCCTTCATATGATCATATGATGACCCTCGTAATATTTCTTCAAATTCACGTGACAGTCCATAAAATTTGAGCAAATAATACTAGTTTACACGTAAGATAGCGTGTGCATTGTCTATAAAATCATTCACGGTCCTTCACTCAGCAACTTAAGCTTCAGCTTTAAATTTAATCAACCAAATGGAAACACCTCTTAATGACTTGAAAGAAAAGGTTAATTATCACTATTGGCATCAAGGAGGTAAAATACTAAAATCTATAGAATTATAAATTTCTTGATTTGGTGCCTGTGATTGAATTTTTACACCAGACATGTTTTACTTTATTATTATGTAGAAAGTGCTCATTTTATATTGTTGCCTTCTTGCATACAAATGGTTCTAAAGGTTTTACACCAGACAGGTTTTACTAGTCTAAACACCTCCTATTGAACAGGTCAAATTAAATTCTTTCTTATGGTTAAAGTCAAAACAGGTGAATTTTGCATATAGTTATCATGATTGGTGGCAAAATCTCATTCTTTGTATGAGTCTCCAATTGTAAATTGTTTCTGTTTTGGTGGTGGTTACTTGTTGCAGCCACCTTAATCTTGTAAATACTCTTGGGTGGTTTGCCCTTTGCACACCTTGTGCGGGGTGAATCATTGTTGTTAATATATCCCATTTTAGTTTGTTCAAAAAAAAAGAAAACAAACCATAAAAAATAGACAGAAAAGTACACGAGGAGAAAAAGACATATAGGATTAAATATAGTTTTCAAAAGACATAGCTCCAAAATACTAGTAGTACAACAAAATAATAGTATCCAAAATACTAGTGCCAAAACAAACAAAAATTCTAGTGCCTTTATGTCAATGACATAAATATTTTCAAAATCATCCTAAATAAACCACTAAACATAATTTCCATCAGCAATATCACAAAACATCTCTACATTTGCTCTTTTGTATGCAATGCATGAACATGCATGGTAAACCAGTCACCCTCCAATAATCACACCCACATGTTTTGTCCCTCAAGTTCACCACAAAAGTAGTATATCTGTCTTTCACTCCAAACTCCTCGTCACCTGCATATGTGAGTTTACACATTCTTCCATCTTGCATCGTTGTGTCAAGCACCTTTCTAATCTTAGGTGTGACAATGTTATCAAATCCACAACTGCATTTCTCAACCCTTATTCAATGAACAATTCAAATTACACTAATTAAATTAGATAACCAAGTATGATTTAAAGCAAAATTAGACAATCACTAACCTTTTGCATATATCGTACATGATTGTCACATGCTTATCTTGCCATTCAGGACCAGAGTCCAATGCATCACCCAACAAAGAGAGGAAAAACATCCATGGGTCCTTGCGTGAAAGGTTAGCCCAGGATGAAAGTGCGTGAAATTCTTTTGTGTCTTGTCTCACCTTTTTTCTTGCACGATAAAGCTGACCTACGTTACTTGGTTCAATGCCATAGTTATCCAATAACTCTTGTTTCATACCCGTATAACTCATATTTGGGTCAGCCTTTAACTTGTTATTTAATTTTCTTGCAATCCATGTAGATGTGGCATTTGAGTTCTTTGATGTTTGTATGCAAGAATAACTAGGGTTGTAAAACTTAATCTTATATGTTAACCCATCCGGTGCAGGAGATGCTTGAATGCGCCAAGAATAACCATCTGCGGCACATTTAGCAATTACTCTCGCCTTTTCATTTTTTATCCTCTTAATCTCGAACCCCTCTTGTTTAACAAAATCTCTAAGAGCAGTTCTAAACTCATTCACATCACTAAATAATATAGCAACTTCGTGGTTCACTTTTCCATCAAAGTCATGAGCAAATATTTTTCCTTTGATACCTCTATAAGAATAAATCAACACTTTATCTTCATCAGAATTTTTCAAAAGTAATAAGATCATGTTTTTCTTCAAAATCACTAATTCATCAATATTAATCTCATTATCCGTTTTTTCTTCATCCATGTAACTAGAACCTAAGTGAATTTCATCACTTTCATTTTGATAGGCTCACCACTCATTCCCTATTCAACATAAGACTCGCTAATTATAGTATCATGAACTTGACTAACAACTTCAACACCCTCATGATTAAGCAATGTTGCATAAACATGGATACAAATACACATCTTATAAAGCTTGAACATCTCAAGAACATGCGAATCAGTTTTGATGGGGATTCTGGACTAACTAGTGGGACGACAAAAAGAAATAGCAAAAGACAAAACTTCAATATTGATTCCATCATTGTTAGCCAATTCACTAATGTCATCAACAAAATCCAAATAAGAGTATTGATCAGGATTAACATTCAACAAAGGTACACTTCTTTCTCCACCAAAATGAACCAACAAAATGTACGCATCCTGTGCTAGATGAACCATAGCCATTCTTCTCCATTTTTTTTAGCTTTTCTGGAATAAAATCACATTAAAGATTAAGTAAATACATCAATTCATAATCTAATAGAATAAGAAGAAACTGTTAATGAAAAATAAGTATAAACACACACCAAAATATAGTTAACAAATTCATAACAATACTACGGAAAATCAATTCATAACTAAGAGTCTATGGAGCTCGAATTATGATGAAAAAAATATATTTTTAAACACACATGAATATGAGAACTATGGAGAGCACAAAAGAAGCAGTGATACGACGATCGAGGGCGTGAAAAAATAATGATGAACAAAAACAACACACCAGAAAGAACGATGCCGCAATTACCGTTGAGAGCGACGACGACAACGATAGAGAGAATGCGCAAAAACAGTGGTTAGTAGTGAGTGATGAAGGAGGATGATCAAAGATACAAGTGAGGGTGAAGATGAACAACTATGGAAAGAAGGAGGATGATCAATAGTAGAATCCCATGATTTTTTTGCGGTTTTGAGATAGAGGAAACACAAAGGTCGCATGACCTAATTATGCTGATTTCTAAATTCTAACGAAGAATTAACATAATGTAACAGAGGGGAGGTATGTGATGGTTTTGAAAATAGAGGGGAGGTTTGTTGTATTCAGCCATAACTTGGGGGAGGTTGTTATGATTTGCCCTTAAAATTAAAAACTTTTAATGATTTTGTTCAAAAGAGTGATTCAAAGTTTTCCAATTTCTCGAGATTTGTAAATGTTTAATCTTTCAAGACATTTAGTTTCAAATTATTCTCTTCTGCTTCCACTATCTTACCATTACGACATGAACCAAAGAAAACTTAAGAAAATATAAAATGTAAACACGAGCTCACGAAGAAGAGTCTAACAAACTCATAAACTTCATAGTCCAGCCAAAAAATTGGACAACCAAATAAGCCTCAAAATAATTATTAAAAAAAAAGAAGAAAGAAATAATTTATTCAATTAAGTTCTCTGTGTGGATCAAATTTGGAATGACACACAAAAAAAAAGAACAAAAATTGATTGAAAAAGAAACGAGCTTGTGATAGAAAGTGAATGCAACAAGTGGTGTCGAGGTTGTGGCGCTAGAGAGTGCGTGGGAAGTAAGAGAAAGAATAAATGAAAAAGTGGAAGATAACCTTCACTGTTGATGTGGTTCGGTTCAATTTAGTTTATGCCTATGAAGTAGCAATTATTATTTTTATTTTTTGAGAGCCTCGTCCATTCTTTTGTTAATCCAATTTTTTTTTTTACGCTTTATAAAAGAAAAAATATCATAATTTTCCATCTATAAATGTCCCGCGTGAATTGTCAACCACCAAGAGTATATGAAAATATTCATGGTAGTCTCAAGTCTTGACCTTTCACGCTAACTATTTCCCAATTTGTACATTTATTCAAGCCATGTATGTTTCATGAATCATGATGCCAACATTTATTTTAGTTTTAGCTATTTTCACTATGAATGAATTATGACAACTCAAGTGACGTCTTTGATAAAGAAAAAAGATTCATTCAAGTCACGTCCAAATATAAGTAGAATTATGTTGTCACTTGTCATTACACTTTTTTTTTAGGTACAATTAACGCACTTATTTTTTCCTCAAAAAAAAAAAAATTAACACACTTTTTTTTATTCTATCTCTTATATTAAAACATACATTTTTCTTCCTTGAAAATTAATATACAAAGAAATTATACTTTTCTCTCATAAGAAATGTGTGAATTATCTTTTTCTTTTAAAAAAACACTTGAATTACAATTTGCTTTCTTAAAAATTAAATATGTATATAACTCTAATTTATTTTAATATTAATAAATATCTTTTACCATAACAATTAACTTAAAGCCACCATTCTCAATAAAAGGCTTTAAATCTCCATTCGATAAACTAGTTTTCATTTCTTTATAGTTTCCAATGCCAGTGATAAATATCTTTTACCATTAACAATTAACTTTTACGATGAATTTTATGATTCTAGATGTATAATTTAATTTTAAATAGGATTTTTATTTTACTTTAACAATTTGTCCAAGTTTTTACTTTTTTTATTTTTTATAATCTTATATTGCTTTGTAGCTTATAATAAGGTTTGAAAATATATGAATTTATTATATTAAAATTAATTAACTTTGTAAAAAAAGGAATAAAGTGTTTAAGAAGAGAACATAGTGCAACTAATAGAGAAGACGAAAATGTAGATTTAACATAAGAGAGAAAAACATGTAATTCAACCTGTTTACAATGGAGAGAAGTGTAATTTTTAACATGGGAGAAAATGGTAGTGCAAAATGAACATCTTTTAAGAAATGGAGTGTAATTCACTCTTACAACATACGCTTTGGTAGCATAAGGCATAATAAAGAATTCTCAGTAGATGTCGGTGTAAAATTGATTGTAATGTTGCATCTAGCAAAAAATTCTCTTTAGACACTTATACATTTCTCAGAGGCACCTCCGAACCACCAAAAATACACTCAACAGTAGTTAATTATATAGTTTGTTAGAAAATAAGAGCTAATCGCCGTTCGTTTATGCACAGTAGTTAAGAAACGTTTGAGACTCAACCATGTATAGGAACGGTAGCTAACTACGTTCAAATACATGTGACTAGTTTTAGTGTTACACCATAACCATTCAACATACCTCAACATGTAGAGAATGCACAAAATCATTTTTGTAAGTGAGAACGAATATCATCAACAAATTGACTACCACACTACCAAACAAGCACAAAATCATGAATAACTATAACTACCAAACAAACACAAAAACATGAATAAATACATACCACAAAAAAGAAACAGAAACTAACAATGAATGGGAATATTTGTATTGTAATTTACCTTGAATTGATTTTGAACTAAGCAAGCAACAATGTTCTGAGAATCGAAGGAAGGGTTTCGAGTAGAGAAAGGAGTCCAATGAGTAGTAGTTTGAGAATTTTCGAAGGATAAGGGAGGGCCTGGGTCTGGTTTGGAAAGTTTTCAAATGTTTTCTCTATTTAGGCGAATGGATGAGTCATACGTGTTTGAACGGTAGTTAACGACCATTACATGGCAAAGAACAATTAACTCTCGTTCCCTAGCGGACGGTACTTAATTATTGATTGGGGTATTTTCGGTAGTTTGAGATGTTTATGACGAATGTATTAGTGCCTAAAGAACAATTTTTATACGTTATTACTATTTGTTCTTGACTACTTCAAGGCCTAATCCTTTGACATCTATACACCCACTCCACCAAGGCCGAATCCAAAAAACCATTTCCAACGTCAAATCCTCTATGACACAACGACTACAAGATCCATATATTGATGGTGTCGTTCGTAACAATCTCTCTATCACTTCTCAATGGCTCCTCTCTGGTGCCTATAAAATTCATCCTTCACTACAATGCAAGATACCACCATTCTCCACAAAAGAATTTTATTATGTTTTTTAGAAAATAAAATTACAACTTACTAACCTCGATCTTCCTTAAAAAAAACTTACTGACCTCAATCTAGAGACCTAAATAACAAAAAAAAATAATTGACGAGCAAAACACAAATAAAAGGACACTTTATCATAAAAGTAAGAGAAATCAAAACTACAACATTGAATCAAATTGTTTTATCGAAAAATGAAAGATATGTATGGATCTTCTAGGTCCTTGGAATCATAGAAAGAAAAAAGTGATGCCGTTTTTGTGACGCATAGAAACGAAGCCGATAAATAATAGAGTACTCCATTCAATTGAAGCCAAAGAAACAAACAAGTCATAAAGCACAAGCAAAGTCAAAAATTCAAAAAGCAATGTTGTGACAATTTTCACACGCATTGTACGACAGGTGGCACTTTTATTCTCCCAATTCAATTTCTCTCACCCAACCAAAACCATATATTATCAACATTTTATTTTTCATTCATTATTTTCTTGCACGACCATCTGAGTATAGAACCATTCCTACATCTCCTCCTCCACCATCGCGCTAGACAGTTATTTTCCATTTTTATCCTTTCAAGCTTCAAGCCGAAGAAGAAAAAACAATGGTTAGTTTTTTTTTTTCTTTTTCCATCACACTCTTCGCGCTCTTTTTCTCTTTGTTTTTCAGTTTTTTTTTCTTTGTTATTTTTCGTAACTGTGAATCCTTTACCAAACGGAAAATAATCAACTGAATTGAAGTTCCCAACAACAATCGATGAATGATTCGCAAGTTACTGATTCTGTTTTTGTGTAATTTGATTTGGATTTTTAGAATAGAAGGGTTATTCGCGAGTTTTGTGTTTTATCAGCCGATGATTTGCTTGTTTATTTTACTGATAGATCAGATTTTGGTTCGATTTTAGTGTTTAATTTAGGGTTGCATGATTGTGTAGAGATTTGTTTCATTGGATTGTTTGGTTGATTAGAAGTGCTATTGAATTTGATTCACCACTTTGTTTGAACCACTCGATTGTGTTGTTTCTGTAGCGATGATTGTTATAGACTGATAGTGAATGGTTTGTTTGATTTTTGAAAGAAATGGATTCTCTGCAGTTAGGTGTCACTGCTGTTACTATGATGAATATTGGATGGTTAAGATTGATTTGTCAAACTTACAATGTGATTCGTCCCATGCTTGGATTTGACTGTTGTGATTTCTGGCCGAAAGCAATCCAGGTTTGATTGCAAAATGGTTTCTCTCTGGTCAGATAGTGAGTACAGGAACATCTCAACCATCCGATTTTTATCAACCACAATTTATGAAATATACTTTTATTTATTTACTAAGCTTTAAATTTGGACCACCTGATTTCAATCAAACGGCCTTCACTTCTTCAGTGTGCAGTGTGTACTGACTGCGTACTGTAGGATTTTCTGATGCTAGGGAATCCAGGTCCGTTGATAAGTGTAGTTGCCTCCATATATTTAAGACTTAAGTTTTTGTTGTTGATCGTTAAAGCTACACTAATCTAATGGTAATGGGGTTGTTAGTATGCTTGTTTGCGGCGTTGCAAGTGTGTAAAGAGAAATTTCCTTTTGTTAGTTACCAAATATTTGTTGATGCATCTGATGTTTGTGAAATTTTACAGGCAAATGCAGCATCAGGTATGGCCGTGAATGATGAGTGCAAGTTGAAGTTTTTGGAGCTCAAGGCGAAGAGGACTTATCGGTATATCATTTATAAGATTGAGGAGAAGCAGAAGCAAGTTGTTGTGGACAAGGTTGGTGATCCTGCAAATGGTTATGATGATTTCACTGCTAATCTTCCTGCTGACGAGTGTCGATATGCTGTTTATGATTTTGATTTTGTCACTGAGGAGAATTGCCAGAAAAGCAGAATTTTCTTCATAGCTTGGTAATGTCGACTTTTTGGATTTTAAAGCAACAGTTAACTTATAGATTTGGATATTCCATTTTTTATGATTGATTTTAACCCAAGTATATCATTTTGTTGCTTTTGTTTGAAGGTGCCCTGATATTTCAAGGGTAAGGAGCAAGATGATTTATGCTAGCTCCAAAGATAGGTTCAAAAGGGAGCTTGATGGGATTCAAGTTGAGTTGCAAGCTACTGATCCCACTGAGATGGATCTTGATGTGTTCAAAAGCCGTGTCAATTAATCTTTTGTGATTAAATAAAATTTCTTATGTGGAATTTGTCTATAGTTTGTCTGATGGTCAGCTTGGTTAATTACATATTTGATTTGCCAAGTTTTGACATGAAGTCTAATGCACCTTAAACTTCTCTTGTTTCCATATTATGGTTTGTGACATACTGTGTTTGTGTTCGTTTTAATTTTTAGTCCCGTGCTTACTAATCGATTAATTTTCTAACTATTTCTTTGTGTGATCAGACAAATATTTCGGACAAGCTATTGACCGAAATATTTTCTTGAAGAATGATCTGTTTTTTTATTTATATGACAATTAAAAATAATATGTTGACAAAGATGAGGATAAATACATTATACATATGGATGCTCAAAAAACAGGGTCTCTAGGCTCTAATACATTGCAAACCTTATACAAGGTGAGAGCTAAACAACTAGGATAGCAAGACACATAATTGGTGGTTCAAATTTTGTGCAAGCTTTTTACAATAGTGGTTGATTCATAACTTGATATCAGTCCATGTGATCGATGATCTAGAGTTGGATTTTTACATACAAGATAGGCCAGTGTGTGGATTATCAACATTTAGAGTCCAAAGGACTCTAGTATGAGCGATGTGTTAGAAATATAATATAAAATCAATTATGTATCTTCACTTAGAAAACACAACACATTGGAATAGTTAATTCACAATAGAGTCGAGTCATTTATATATGTGAGTGACGAACTTTTAATATGCGCATCTCGGACCCTGCATATGCGGGAGCTTTAATGCACCAGGTTGCCCTTTTATAGATTGGAATCACTGGTACATATATCAGTGTTTAGTACTCTGCATAAATGTTGAAGGCATTACTGCAGATACTGCATACTACTGATGGTGATGTAAATTGAAATTTTCTTCGACAACCACTTTAGCTTCTCTGAGTTCTCAAGCTTCAAAAGAACTCATTTATAAGTCATAAACCTATCTTAGGGGGTATATTGGATTGAGATTTTAAAAGACTATTTTGTTAGAAAAAGTCTTTGAGATTTTAAAAGACTTTGTAAGATTGTATTGATTCTATGAGATTTTAAAAGATTTTTTATAAAAGACTTTTTACAATCAAGATTTATAACACAAATTTTAATGGATTTATAATGCAGATTTTAATGGATTTCAATGGACTTTATGGTATTTTAGGATTTCAAATGATTCAATGAATTTTTACCAATGAAGTGATTATTGCTTTTCCGTTAAAAAAATGGTAAAAAAATTATAGCAAAGTGATTAGTTTTGACATTGAGTCGAGAAAGGATAATTCGATCTACATTTTGTTTGTCTAGCGACTCATTAAAATCACGCAATACCAACCCCCTATTTATAACATTCACTGGGAGTAGCAACAACTTATGATTATCCGTGGATCAAGGGACATAACTATCTTTGTCTTTATAATTTTCTCTGTTATTTTCTTGTTATGAATCTCGCATTTGATCACTAATATATATAAGGAAGAAACTAATTTTTTTTCTTTTTTGACAAAACAACGAACCAACTATTTATTTCACAAGAACAATTGTGGTTTCCTAATTGTCAAGAGTATAGTGACTATATGAAAAAAATTGGAAAATTGAACAAGCTTGTTAAACTATTAAGAGGCTAAAAAAAACAATGAATTTCTGTTAAAATTAAACAAATCGGAAAATGAAAAATAGGCTTAAAAAACAAGAAATTGAAATGAAAAAAAACACGGCGTAGAGAAAAATCGGACAATAAAAACAACAAATCATAAAAAGAAAATCAGTAAAAAAAACAAGAAATTGGAAACCAAAAACATGGCATAGAAAAAGACAAGAAATCATACAAGAGAACAAAATCGGTACAAAAAACAAGAAATTATAACAAATATATATAGACTTTTGATTAATTTAACAAAGAGAAAGAAAGAATCCTTAAAAATAAAAAAAAAACAAAGAGAAAGAGAAAGAAGAAGAAATCTGGAATGGACAAAATGATGGCAAACAAGGGTTTGGAAGAGAATGACAAAATCTTAAGGTTTTGTATGAGATTGTTTGATGGGAGTAGTATTTATATTTTTGAATAAAAAGTCTCACAAAATCCACTTCATCCAAAAATCTATCAAAATCTATAGACTTTTGAATACCAAGAGACAATTTACAAGTCATGAGAAATCTCAATTGAATACCAACGGAATTGGTTGCCCTGAAAAAAAGTCATGATTGTTTTAATTGAATACCACAAGATTGTTTTATATTTTATAAAAGTCTTGATTGAATACCACCAGACTTTTTTATTTTAAAAAAGTCTTTTAAAATCCCTTAAAATCACAATTCAATACACCCCTAGTTTAGTACAGAAACCATCACAACCTGAGAATTGGTGCATCCAAAATGAAACTTGAACAATATTAACAGCACATTCTTTTTAAGATACTCCTTAACAGCATTCTTCATTTTTTTCCAGAAGAAAAAAAAATAACATAGTTCTTATAGTTCCATGATTATTTCGAAATGAGCATGCTGTAATATGAGATATTTTGATCCTCAGTTAGTATTTGCTAAACAACCCAGACTTTCTGAAGTTCCCAATCACAGACCAAGGATTAAATTTTAACAAAACCCTGATATCTCCATAGAATTCAGAATACACATTTTGGTATAGCACAAGTTACAAGCATCATCTTTATTCACCAAATACGCAGCTCTTAAATCAAACAACGAAAAGTGGATACTTTTTTCTATAATTCAATATCACATTCTTAATAATGGCTATCTATTGTAAAACAAAACGTTCTTAAATATTAGTTACAAGAATACAAACAACTTCGATATAAGTTTGATCACTCGTGGTAACCTAAACAATACAAGATTTTCAATATAGGTCCACAATAACGATTATAGTTCAGTTAGTGAGCTAAAGAACACCAAAGAGTTTTAAGCAGAAGGTCAAGGATAACTACTAATTTAATATAACATTTTGCCAATCCAAACAAAAGAAAATCGCCATCACAGTTGCTATGCAAAGGTTTTCGAGAGATCTACAACTGCAAATGTGGCCGCATCAGCAATATCATCTGCAAATTTTCACACATCAATGATTGTGATTACATTGCAACAACAAACACAATTTGAAACCTTGCTAAACATTAGCACCATTAAGCCATATACGCAACTTTGATCATTATTCATCTAAACAATTCAAGGTACACAATAACAATTACATTTGAGACAAAAAAATTTGGGATCACCGACTACATTGTAGCCTATGAAATATTGATGCAGAAACAACTGGCATGTAGACATCCAAGTGAATATCACATTGCAACTGCAACCAACCGTAATTTAAAACCTTACTAAACATAACCACCATTAATCCGAATAATCTGACCATTAACCCATTCACCAGCATCAGAAGCCAAAAACCCTACCAACGGAGCAACATCTTTAGTTTCACCAAGCCTCCCTAATGGCGACTCATCAATAATCTTCTGCACCTGCTCCTCCGTTCTCCCTCCAAAAAACATCTCCGTCGCAATCGGTCCCGGCGCAACACAATTCGCCGTGATCCCGGTTCCCTTCAACTCCTTCGCTAAAATCTTTGTCATAGTCTCAACTGCCGCCTTTGCCGATGTATACGCTGCAAATCCCGGCCTCAACGCCGCAACCTGCGACGACGAAAATAGTATTATCCTCCCACCGCCACCGCGTTTTAGTCTATTAGCTGCCTCACGCGCGCATAAAAACGCACCACGCGAGTTCACTCCAAAAACGCGGTCGAAGCTTTCAATTGAAGTGTTGGCGATCGATGGATAGGTGTCATCAATGACTCCGGCGCAGTTGATGAGGACGTGGATAGGTGAGTTGAAAAAGCGTTCGGCGGAGTCGAAGAGGGATTGGACTTGAGATTGATCGGAGATGTCGGCGCGGATAACGGTGGCTCGAGGGAGGAGAGAGTTGACGTTGATGTCGGCGGCGAGTGAATCGGCGGAGAGTGAGTTGGACGAGGAATAATTGATGACGATTCGAGCGCCGAGTGAACTCAGGTGAAGAGCGATTTCGCGACCAATTCCGCGGGATGAACCGGTGATGATTGCGACTCGGTCTTGAAGAGGAAGTGGCTCAGTAACTCGTTGTGGTGTTGCAGCCATTCAGTTAACGGCTATTGGTTTCACTTTGCTGGGTGAAAGAGTGAAGACACTGGTTGGTTTGATTTTAAGCTTCAACTTGAAACCCACAATTTATAATAATATAATAAGGATAGTGCATGCATGTTACACGAGATAAACTTTTTGGATTATACTCAATTATCTTCTTAATTTTATAATTTATGTATATATCACGTTTTGTTTTAAATTTTCAATAAGAAATTTGTTTTGTTTTTTTTTTAAAACAACAAAGATCTGTTATTGTTGAAATAGATTCAATTTAAATTTCAGAGATTTGAGTTTGAGCTTTACTACCTATGTGCGAAATGAACTTTATAGACGAGTAATATGGAGGAGAGAAATACGCATGGATGCTCAACAAACAACGTCTCTATCCTCTAATACATAACAAAACTTATCCAAGGATAGAGCTAAAAAGCTAGGATAGCAAGACATAAAATTGGTTGTTCAAACTCTGATAAAACCACGGCTCTAATTAATAGCCCCAATTTGACAGCATATTCCAAAAGACAAACATATCATAAATTAAGTTAGCTATAATAACAAGGGTCAGGCTAGGGTGAGAGACCAAAACATGTCTCTCATGGTGCAAATTGATTTTTCACTATTAGATATATTAATAAATTATAGTGCGGTCAGGATGAGAGACCTGCAACTTGTTTCCCCCATTTTGAACAGTAATTATTACCTTTTAGGCAAATTCTAATATGGATTGGTGCAACAAATGTCCATGATAGACCATGACTTTTCACCATTAGATGAAAGTAAGGCAATCTTCCGTTCGGATTTAATGGTGATAGACCATTAATTCTAGAAATCTCTTTCTTCCTCACACACCAATATGTGATTTTTTTTTCTACTTTTCATTTTGTTCTTCCTCCTCTTTCTCCTTCTTCTTCTTCATGTTGATATCATATTCATAAACCTTCAAAGAAACCCAGGAAAAAAAATTTCCTCTAAAAACCCCAATCTCATGTAATATAATTGGTCCAAAAACACAAAATAAATATCTGAATGCAGTAGAAATCTTTAAACTCTAACCCTTTAAAATTCATCAATATTTGTTCCTTGCCTTTCCAATCTATTGTTGATTATTTATCTTCTGTCTTTTGTAAATGTGTTTTTTCTTCCATTAGCAGTAAATTCATTATGTGGGTGTCAATTTGTGGTGCCAATATTTTTGAAGTAAAATTGCTTTTGAGTCATGCATTTCTTCTCTCAATATTGCCGAAGTAAATTCATAAGCAATTGAGTCAAGCTTTTGAATCGCATAGTCCTTTGTGTTGGTTTTAAATCTGCTTATTTTATCACTTATGAACAACATGAAATCTTTATCTTGAGATGTTAATCACTTATTTTGGGGTTTGGAAAATAGATTGGTGATTGAATCTGGGTAAAAAAGATTGGTGATTAAACCCATTTCTAAAATTCATTGGAGAATAGATTAGTGATTGATTTCAGATCTGGATTTTAGAAAGAACATGTTGGTGGAGACGAATGAATTATGGGAAGAACATTGATTATTGTTCTGGATTTAGATTTAAAAATTCAAGTAGTTGTTAAAGTTATACTTATAGTGACTAGCGAAAAATAAAACATAAATAGTTGGTAAATGGACGTGTTTTTTATTTTATATATGAAATTTTCATTTTGATTAAAAATAAAACATAAATGTTTGTTGTTTTCAAGTTATAACAGAACAAACTAACCATGATTATCTATTTCAATTACAGTAACAATATAACAAAGAAAATATAATTTAAACTATTTTTTTAATGACACTAACAACAAATTTTATGATAGAAAAAGATGGTTAATGGTATAATTGGAATAATGAAAAAGGAAGTACAAATATACTCGTCTAATTTATTACACTTTTTAAATAGTAATGAAAAAAAAACCAAACATATATTCATATCGTGATTGTTACACTTTTTTTATGTTGTTAGAAACCCATATGACTCAAATTTTTGAGAGGTTGAAGATGAAGATGCAAAGAGAAAAAGATGAAGGTATTTAGAGCGAGGAAAGAAAGATTATTAAAATCGTAGTGTTTTTTATAACAAAAAAGAGTAAAGTGAAATACCGATTTTTAACTAAACAAACTAGTTGACTTTTCCACATCAACGCGTTCAAACTAAAAACTAAGAATTTCGGCGATTGGAATCTTCGGTATAAATCAATCTTATAAACTATCCATTCAGAGACCTAGTCAACATGGAAGGACATTCCTTCGACGACCAAAACGGACTCAATTGACTAACGGTATGAGATATCATCGATCAGACCGTTGAATATAACCTAATTGAACTAAGAACGAAGTAAGAACTGAAACTTTTGCAATCAGAATCTTTGGTATTAGTTAATCCGACAAACTATCCCTTCATAAATCTAGTCAACTTGGAAGGGATTTCCTTCTAATTGTGATTAAGAACACGTTTCATATAGGTTTTTTAAGAAAAAAATTCATTATTTTAAAATAAAATAGTATTGCATGAGTTTGTTACAACTTTTAAAATAAATCTACAAACAACTTCAAATGAGAAGCTAAGAACAGTTTCTCAAAAAATAGATTTTTTTAGAGGAGAGAGAAAATTAAAGTCCGTTTCTTATAGCTTTTTTAAAGAAAATGTCACTTTATTTAAAAAAGTCACTTTTAAAAATATTGCATCTGTTTGTTACGACTTTTTAAAAAAAAACAAAATCTAAAAACAACTTCAAATGAAAAGCTCTTAAGAGCAGCTTCTAAAAAAAATGATAAATATATTTTTTTTAGAGGAAGGAGAAAATATGGGTTAAAAGATTGAACTAATTTTGCAACAAAAAATCTCTTTTATATAGGTGTATCCAAACAAAATGATTTTTTTTTAATGGTGGCCGGAGTTTGAACCTTGGACCTTGCATATTTTATGCATCGTCCCTACCAACTGAGTTAAGCTCACGAGGACAATTGAATTATTTTTTAAAAAAATTTATTTTTATTACGGTAAACAAACGCAAAATATATTCTGATTTTTTTTATAAAATCTCTATAAAATAATCTCTAAATTATTTTATGTTAAAATCACTTTATTTTAATCCTTAACAAACGAGCCCTTAAATGTCAAAAGATTGAACTAAGTTTTGTAACAAAAAATCCTTTTTATATAGATGTATCCAAACAAACTAAAAATTTTATTTAAAAAAAAAGTGATTTTTATTGCGATAAACAAACGCAAAATAGATTTTGATTTTTTATAAAATCTCTAAAAAAATAGAGTCCGTTTGTTATACCTTTTTTTAGGAAAAAATATTTTTTTTAAAAAAATAATCACTTTTAAGAGTACCGCATATGTTTGTAACAACTTTTTAAAATAATCAGAATTTTAAAAAAAAAATCTAAAAACAACTTCACATTTGAAGCTGTTAAGAGCAGCTTCTCAAAAAATAGATTTGTTTTAGAGGAGAGAGAAAATATGGATCAAAATATAGAACTAATTTTGTAACAAAAAAATCTTTTTTATATAGTTTTATCCGAACAAACTAAATTATTTTTTTAATAAATAGGGTAAACAAACGCAAAATAGATTCTGATCTTTCATAAAATATCTATAAAAATTAATCTCGATATTATTTTATGGAAAAATCACTTTTAATTTAATCCGCAACAAACGGGCTCATAATCTCTAAATTATTCAATGTCAAAATTACTTTTATTTTAATCTATAACAAATAGGCGCTAAGAGCTCGTTTGTTATAGCTTTTTTAAGGAAAAAAAATCACTTTTTCTTAAAAAAATAATCACCTGTAAGAGCGTTGCATCCGTTTGTTACAACTTTTTTAAAAAATCAGAATCTAAAAATAGCTTCAAATGAGAAACTGTTAAGAGTAGCTTCTAAAAAAATAGACTATCCTTGTAAATTTTTTTTTTAAGAAACAAAAAATCCTTTTTTTGTTTGTCTTGTAGACCGGCTCACACGATTAAATATGGAGAAGTGGGATGTTCGGGCGTTCGAACCCCGAACATAGTTGTATTCAAAAAAGTAAATTATTTGTTTTAAAAAAAGATTTATTATCCTCTTTAAAACTCATGATTACCTTAATTTTATGTGCATATCGGTCATTTTGCAAAATTTAATTTAATTATTTTTTTAAAAATTAAACTTAATTATGGATAGTGGTCATCACAATTATAACAAATTTTCACGGATAGCTATGAAATTAATTAATTTGTTAAAAAAGTTATGGATAATACTCTAACAAATTTTCACGGATAACTATGAAATTATTAAATTATTTTTTTAAAAAATGACTTAAAAAACAAATGGTATGGAACTATCCACACATATTTGTTTTTTAGGATGCAAAAAGATAAAGTTGATATAACAAATTCACTATTTTTTGCAAATAAAAAGTCAATTTGTGCCAACGAGTGTGGTGCAAATATTTATCGATGTTTTAAATATAAATTAAAATTTTATTTAATAGAAACACTACATTGATGTTGATATTTTGAAAGTAGTTATTAATTTTTAAAATTTTATCATATCGATTTTCTCATATATGTAAATTTTTTTTTTCATGCATATATAAGAACGTAAAATCTGCAACTAGTGTGGTGCAAACATTGGATGGTGTTTTGCATATAAAATTAAAAGTTATTCCATAAAAACACTATATTAATGTTTATATTTTGAAAATATTAATGAGCGTCCATGATTTTGTCATATCAACTTTCTCATATATTTACAAAAAAAATTGTTTCTGCAGATATAGACATAAAATCTGCAACGGGTGCGGTGTAAAAATTGAACGGTGTTTTGCATATAAAATAAAAAATTATTTAATAGAAACAGTACATTGATGTTGATATTTTTAAAATAGTCATGAATTTCCAAAATTTTATCATATTGATTTTCTCGTATATGTACATAAAAATTTGTTTATGTATATATAAGCACATAAAATCTGCAACGGGTGCGGTACAAACATTGAACAATGTTTTGCATATAAAATAAAAATTTATTCAATAGAAACACTATTATGCTTATATTTTGGCACTATTAATGAGTTTCCACAATTTTATCATATCAACTTTCTCATATATTTACATAAAACTTTGTTTCTGCACATAAAACACATGCAATCTGCAACGGGTGCGGTGCAAACATTGAACTGTGTTTTG
>Ga0315915_1004329_pt1 | contig 17971 bp, 8 predicted proteins | sample MpolbnodulesMG_FD_207738 | JGI IMG/M metagenome (GOLD analysis project Ga0315915, IMG submission 207738) | Medicago polymorpha root nodule microbial communities from Los Angeles, California, United States - branched nodules | ecosystem: Host-associated > Plants > Roots > Nodule | place: USA...
TTTCTAGAGCAAACTCATTCAAGATGCAGAAAATATCATAAAATAATTCTCTCTCTCCTTATTGTAATGCTCTATACTAGTCTACTCTTTACTATGATATGTACATATTTTAATTTTTTTTTACCAAAATTAGTCTGATGTTTTGTTTTTGTAGCAAAAAAAATAAAATTCAGATGTTATTTTTTACATATATAAATTTTACACTTAACAATAAAGTTATTCCGTTAAAAAAGAATTATTCTATAATTAACTTTAAAAAATAAAACATAAATATTGAACTAAAATTTTATTAAATTTTAATAATATAGATATTATGTAATTAATATTAACAAGGAAATTAAATTAGAGTTAAATTTATACAAAAACACGTATAAAAAACCAAGTGCAATTGTCCTTTTCTTTTTGCTAGTTCATATTATAATAATATTTTTCTACTAGTATGTTTATTTGTCCAAAAATATAAAAAATTATTTTAATTTATTCACATCCATATAGATAATCAATTCTTATCAATTTCCTTATACCATATTTTTTTTGTTTGTAAAAAATCAATTTTTTTACCTTTTTCTTCTTCTTTCTGAAACAGCAAAATTGTTATGAGACTCCTCTTGAACAAGATGTTACCAGGTAGAGGATTGGACTAAAGCCAATTGTACAGATACATAAAGAGCCAAACTAAGTGTACAAATATATAAAGGAGCTGCGTTTGGCACACATGCTTCGGCTCCCTCGTTTGAAACACTAGCAACTACTATGCTCCCCTAATATAAAAGAAAACTACAGACATATAGAAATCTTAGTTCTACTCAAGCACCAACACAACGACAACACCTTAATTTCATCTATAATCTCCTCCTTCTCCTCCATCTCCCATTTATAAAGATGATATGGTTCAGGTCACACAATTTGTTGGGTCAGACCTGTTTGTTAGTTGCTCGATTCAAGTTTTATGTCATTTAGAAAATGATGAAGCCTAATGTTAGTTCAAGTGACAAAAATCTTTAGTCTTAGAATCGAGTGTAATTGAATGTTGAGATGTACCTCCTACTCTAGATTGAAGTGAAACATGTGAAAGTCACGTAGTCAGTCAAACAAATTGGGGAAATGTCGATATGCATTTGATAGTTGTAGTCATATAGTTAGTCAGATAAATTGTGGAAATCATATATAGTAAAACGATCTGCATTTGATAACTGTATGTAAAAGGAGAAATCTTGTTGAAGTCGTTCTCAATTTTGTTTTAAATAATACATTCTATTTGTTTTGGGTCTTTATATTTTGGTTTATCTCAATCTCTTGTCATCCTAACTTTTTCGGTTATCGAAAATGAAAGTAAAATTTAAATTTGTTTTGGGTCTTTATATCTTTGGTTTATCTCAATCTCTTGTCATCCTCACCTTTTCGGTTATTGAAAATGAAAGTAAGATTTAAATAAAATACCCAGCTTATATATTTATGTGGAAGATGTAAATCTTTTTTAAATATTAAAGGCTTAATTGGATTTTTGGTCCCCTAAGCAAATTCTTGTTTTCATTTTGGTCTCATAACTCCTAAAATCAATGTTTCGGTCCCTTACAAATGTCTCTGTTAGTCAAATTAGTCCTATTCCGTTAATTTTAACATCAAATGTCTAAGATGGACCGACATGGTAAGTGGTCTACCATACACCTTATTAATTTATTTAATCTTAGCCCTTAGATCATTTAAAAACAAAATAATCCCTTAGATTATGCAAGACCATTGAATCCACTAATGAACCATAATCACATGATTTTTCTTTTCTTTTCTTCATCTTCATCCATCTTTATTATATTCATACTCATTTAAACCCAGAACAACTATACTCATTTAAACCCAAATCTTATTTTGACAACATGTGTGATGACCCAAATCTTATTTTCCTCCTCCACCGCGCCGAGCCCTGACGAAGGTCCTGCGAGATCCTCGCCGCACCAGCGCATCTGTGTAGCATACTATCAGATCTCTTGAACGTCGATGATGCCAACTAGAAGAAGCAAACACAGATCTTCATGATCCTCTCTCTCAATTTCCCAAGCTACAACACTTAACCATAAATAAAAACATAGAAAAAAAAAGTAAAAAAAAATAAAATCAATTGTTTGAAAGAGTAAAATGGAATTTGATGAACAAGAAGAGGAGACGGAGATTCCAAAAACACAAACACCACTACCAACGAGTTATGGCTCACTTGGTAACTCAGCTTCACGTTCAAAACTCACCATCGTAGTTGACGGAAGGAAAGGTAACGGCAACGACAGTTTTGTTTCGACGGTGAGGTACCGAGAATGTCAGAATTCTGGAATCCGAATTCTTATTCCTCCTTCGTGTTTTTGTGTTGCACGAACCAGATTCGCTTATGTTGGTGATGGAACCCAGATCCAAATTCTTCTTGGCTATGATGAGATTATGTATTGTTGTGTTGATTAATTTATGAATTTGTAAGTTTAAGATTAAGTAATTTTAAGATTTATGGGTTTTGGAAGAAGTAGAAGAAGAAGAAGAAGAGATGAAGATTGAATTTTTTTTTTGATTTTTTATCTTTTTTTTTTTTTATGGGTTTAAAGGTATGAAGATGGATGGAAGGTTGTGTTTTTTTTTTGTTGAAACCGTAAAAACACACAAAAGAGAAAGAGAGAGAAAAGTGAAAAAATTAGGTGATGACGGTTCACTATTAACTACCATGGACATGCAATCGGATGGTCAAAATCATATCAAAAAGTTTAGACATTAAAAAATTAATGGAGGGGGGATCAATTTGACTAACGGAGACATTTGTAAGGGACTGAAACGTTATTTTAGGAGTTATAGGACCAAAATGAAAACAAGAAATTACTTAAGGGTCCAATTAAGCCAATATTAAAAAGACTCGATATAATGGATTTGTCGTTTACGACAGGGATGATGGGCATGTTAAACTAATTAAATTTGAGTCGGAGAAGTTTCTCTTTTTTAAATAAAAAAATCTCTGCTATGAGATCTTTACAAAAGTAGCTAATTTTAACCGAATCTGTTTTATTTTAGGTCAATAACTACCTCATGCATATAACATTGTTTTGTGGGTTAATAATGCTTTACCCCTGTAAAAATTTTGTTTTGGTTTTCGCCCTTGTCAATTTTTTTTTCTTTTCAGAATACCCCTTTAATAGGCCATTTTAAGAATTTTTTTTCCAGAAATTTTGGTTTTTGAATGGCCTATTAGGGGGGTATTCTGGAAAAAAAAATAATTTTATAAGGACGAAAACCAAAACAAAAATTTTACAGGGGCCAAACCCGAAAATGACCTATATTATAGAAGGGAAAACATTATTATCCCTTGTTATGTTGTTTGCTATTTTTTCTTAATGTATTTTTTTCCGCCTCAAATACACATCCAGAACACATGTAGTAGATTTTAGGCCATGGGTCTTTTAAATTTGAGATTTGTAACATATTGATACTAAGTTATTTTAGTCTCACATAAGTCTTTTGCGTTTGAGGTTTGCAACAGATTGATCATTTAAGTTATTTTGGTCACACATAAGTCTTTTAAGTTTGTAAACGTTTTCGATTTAGTCATTTTGTCACATCATAGTTTTTGTAATGTTTGGTTAACAAAAGTACTAACTTGAAAACATTTACAAACTTAAATGATTGATGTGTGACTAAAATAACATAAAGGATCAATCACTTACAAACTTCAAACTTAAATGACTTATGTGTGACTAAAATAACTTAAAGGATCAATCTATTACAAACTTCAAAATTAAAAGATCCATGATGTAATTTAGCCTAGTTTTTATTTTGTCAATGTTACCTTAAACAACGTGATATAAAAAGGATCATGGTATGAAAGGGACAAAAATTAAAAACATGGAAAACTGGAATGAGAATGAAATTTAAATTCCCGAAGACATGGTAATGGATATCTGTGAATGCTGATAGTGTGATATCCGTGTTCACTCCGTTGAATAAATATAAAATTTGTATCTTACTTATATTCGTGCAAATACTGGTTTAGCAGGTAATGCATGAATTTTGAGGTATTCGCGAGTTTATATAAATATTCATGGATTTCCCACTCATTCATCTTAAAAGTGAATTTCTAGTCACTGATCTACTTGATAAAAAAAATAATGTTTAATAAAATATAATGTCACAATTTTATAATTAAATTAAAAAAATCTAAGTCAACACACATCATCACCTCCATTTTTTTATGCTTAATTTAAATTTTGGTCCCCTTATTTTCACCATTTTGTAGATTTAGTCTCCCAATTTTGAATACTTAGCATTTAAGCCTAATTGTATTTCTTTAGTCTTCCATATTAACATATCACATTACCAAATATTTCACCATTTCAACATTTTTTTAGGTTTAACTGTAATTTTGGTCCCCTTATTTTCATAATTTTGATCTTTCTAAAATATTTTTGAACTAAAAATTTGACGATATATAATATGTTTTAAATGACGAGGTGCATCATTTGATGATGAGAAAAATATTAATATCGTGAAATTGTAAGAAAAGTATTTTGAAAATTATATATAAACATGTCATATCATCGTATTTTAGACCTAATATTTAATGGATAGATTAAAATTGTTAAATTTTAAAATATGAAGATTAATTTTACAAAATGATACTAGAAGGACCAAAACTGACTTTATGTCATTTTTCAATAATAATATCTTGCATTATAGTAAAATACTGTGAAAGAAAATGAAACACTCCAAAACTGACTTCATATGTAGCCACTTGAGCTAGCTTACAAGTCATTATGTTAGCTGGCTCAAAAAAAATAGTACTCCCTCTGTCACTTAATACTTGACATAGTTGACCTTATTACGCATGTCAATACATAATTTTGAGCTTACATATCTTGAATGATATATTATAAAAAATTATGAAAATTTGATATTTTGAAAATACTCATCGAGACAAATCTAACGACATCTTATATGATATTATTTATCTTTGTATATTAGTAAAAAAATATGGTCAAAGTAAGTTAAGTCAAAATTACACATTTTTAAATAGATCATTTATTGCGGGACGGAGGGAGTACTAACGTAGAGTTTTGACAAAAAATAGATTTTAGAGAGACACACTCTTTCATAATGGACCTAAAATTAGATGAATCAATCATATGCTTATTAAAAGTCCATCGCTTTCCCATGTGACATTTCACAATCCATGACCTTCTTAACTCAAATGAATGTTTTTGATTTTAGGGGAAGAAAGACTTTGATAGTTTGGAGTTTGATTAAAAAATAAAGGGTTGTGTTAACGAGTGCTTCCGATGTACTCTTTAAGGATCCCAATTTTAGAAAATATTCTTTCAAAAGATTAAATGTTACAAATTTCAATGCATTGATTACACAATTTTTTTTTATAAGAACTTATTATTAATTTCTTAAAAAGTGTCTCGAGGCTCATTTGAGCTGTTTAGATATCCTCCCCATTTTTTAATAGAATTTGATATTTCACTGATTCCTTCGTACCACAACCACCCGAACATAAGATATATCCTATATGAAGAACTCCACGTCTAGCTAAGTTATATTTTGTTGGGAGCCTGTTTTTCAGCAGTCTCCGTGCAAAAAATGACACTTGAAGAGACACTGATTTGTTCTAAATGATCTACGTGAGAGGTGTTTGAACTTGATTATCATCATGCGTCAACAAATTGTTAATTCCTTTAATAGAATAACCTTGAGTTGGATCAAGTTTCCAAGACCAAGTATTCGAAATTGATTCCTTCAAAACAATATTTTCTAACAAAGAACAACATTCCACAACCAGCTCTTCTTCCCAAGAGAAAAGTTTCCTCCTCCCATCTCCAACCTCTGTCCTCAACCCCCCACCCCGATCTCCTCATCTCAATAACAATTATATTAGAGTCAACAAACAAATCAAACAAACCACTAAATCTAACACTTAATGAACCCCCTTCCAACCAAGGATTGTTCCAAAAAGAAAAACTTTCACATTACCTAATACCTACGTGAAGAACCAAATTAGCCTCAAACCAACCTACCTCATGCACGCCTACTAGATGCATTTATATCACCCTGTCTAATACAACCACCCTCTACCCCATATTTTGTTGCCAAGACTTTGTGTCTTAACCCACCCTAATTAACATGTAATCTCCAACATTATTTTTCCAACGATACAATATTAAATTAGCTAAGAGACTAAAATATCATATTTATAGATGGAAGGGTAAAAATCATGTTTCTGCAAAAATAAGGGACGGTAATGCAATTAAAAATAAATGGATTGAAGATTAAGTAACTAAATTATCTTCCTAGAAGAAAAAGTCTAGCTTGGACACAACCTTTGAGACACATTATTTAGGCACTCACACACAAAATACATTTTATTTAATTATTTGAAAAATAAGTATTATTTAATTATTTTCTCTCTCTCTCTATCTTTTTCTCAATTATGTTTGTGTGTCTAAAGTTTGTGACCAAACACTTGTGCCCAAGCAAGTATTTCCCCTTCCTAGAATTGGATGATTAAAGAAAATCAAGATATCGCTATTTTACATTTTGTTTTTCCATTAACTCAACCGAGATAGAATTGAAAACCTTTTGCAGATTACTCAAAATTTTGTCTAAAATTAATAAAACCTCTTGGCTCAAATTTTATTCTTATATTTTTTTGGTAAATTCATAAAATCACCTGATAGTTTTTGCTTGACTTTCCATATGTCAACCTTTTTATAATTAACAAAGTCCAAAAAATTATCTTGCGTGTCCTAAATGTCAAATTGTCAATGCATGTGATCACATCACCGACCCCAACTTTAGCTGTCTCTTAAATGACATAAATGCATACAACATATGTCTTCATCGTTAATTTTCATATTTACAATTCAAAAAAATTGAATATTCTAGAAAGTAACTTTATGCTCGAAATTTATCGGTTATTTCTTTAAACTACGACAAGTTTGATATTAATGACTTAGCGTGTTTGTTACATGCAAGACTTGGCTTACGTTGCCTTTGTTCCCAAGTTTGATACATATAAATTGGATAACACAAGTTAAGGTCTAAGACCCAAAAACAAGCTTATAGTGAATAACGAATAGCTTATAAACTCGTTTGATCAAAAAAACTCTGTTTGATAATGTTTTGTCACCACGAGCTTATAGCTTATTTCACGAGCTTATAAACTATTTTTTAGATGCTATTCCAAGTAGTGTTTGAACTTATAGCTTATAGCTTATTGTTTTTTCTTCCACTTTTACCCTTACTATTTTAATCAAAATCCAGTTTTACCCTTTACAATATTTAATTACGTTTAGGAAAAAAAGGTTATATTTAATTAAACTTCAGATTTCAAAATTGTAATAAATGAATACTGTAGGTGTATTTTCCTTAAAAATAATATACAGGTACTATTGTTTCGTTAATTTTTTTTTTAAGAGATTCACACTCAATTTTTTTTATTGAAAAGTTTAATTATTGGTGACATATATAGAAGAGTTACGTTTAGTTTTATTTTATGTTTAACTTTTTTTTAGGGATTTTATGTTTAAATTTTATTAAGTATAAAAAAATGAAATAAAATAATATTAAAATAAGATTTTAGAAAATAAAAAATATTTTAACAATAATATATAAAAGATACATTAAATTAATAAAACTTATTATAAATTTTAAAAAAAAAAATTAAATAAAAGATATATTAAATTAATAAATTTAAATCATTAAATAGTAAATACTTAAATATTGATGGTTAATTTTATTATGAAATAAAAATGTCCTTTTATGTCATTTTACGTTTATCAGCTAATTAAACCGCTAACTTTACCAAACACTTCAACTAGCTTATCAGCTATAAGTCATCAATCATCAGCTATCAGCTATCAGTCATCAGCTATAAGCTATCAGCTATCAGTTAGCTTATCAACTATCCACTATTTTTACCGAACAGAGCCAAAGTTTCTTAAGAATCTCATCTCTGAAAAGGTATGAAGCAATTGCATCACACTTTCTAAGTGCATTCTTATGTTTTTTCATTTCTATTTATAATATGAATATGAATAATCAATTTCATTGTTTACGTACACTAAGCTACTGATCTTTATTAATGTGATTGTTTTTGCAGCAAAAGATTGTGATGAGGGTTCAGATGAGATGTCAAAAGTGTCGCACCAAGGCACTCAAGGTTGTAGCTTCAGCAAACGGTTCGTGTCGAAAAATCAGATAAGAACTTTTTCGAGAAAAATAAATAAATGAACTTAACGATTGAAATTAGCGACGGAAAAATGAAATCAATCACTAAATTTAGTGTAAAATTTTAAGACAAACTTTTATATTTTTCTCTCTATATTTTCTTCGCCAATTAACATTTTTTAACTTGTGTTGAGTTATTTTACTAAAATTTTGTGATTTGGTAAATGCAGGTGTGAATTTTGTGGGATAAGAGGGAGATGAGAAAGACAAGATAGTAGTTATTGGAGATGGTGTAGATGCTGTCACGTTGACAAAATGTTTGAGGAAAAAAGTTGGACAAACTGAAATTGTCAGCTTAGGAGAAGTTAAAGCCAGTTGAAAAACTGAGAGAAAACAAAAGAGCAAAGATGTATTTTCCTTTTGTATTTTCCAATTTTTCTTCTTCTTCTTTTTGATATTGTTGTCAAATTTATTGTTTAGCTTTAGAAATATGTATTTGGATTGCTATATAATGCAATGATATTAAAATTTATAAAATAGAATGAGCAGAGTTGAGTGAAATGAAACATAGATCCGACTCTATTCTTTAAAAAATTTATGGTGAAATTTTAATGAAAAATAGTATGAGATGGAATAATGTCATCACTTACATTCTATTATATAATTTTTTAAATATTTTTTTAAAAATATTCAAACAATTGAATATCACACACACCATTTCATTCTATTGTTTGATAGGAATTACATGATATTATAAAAGAGTTGTTGCATGATGATAATGGTAAGGATCATGCATACCAATTTTTTTTTCTTCTAACTAACATTTAAACTGAGGTTTGTATGGTTATTCTTGCAGTTTAATAGTTTAATACAAGTATCGATTATATTTTCATGGCATAGAAAATTGACTATGATTTTATACATGTAAAACTTTTATATTTTGAAAAAAAAATTGACATACAACTTTTTTATTAAATCTAATCTAATAAATTTAAATAGTTCTTGCTTATGAGTGAATCACGCATTTGGTGCTTCACACCTTAAGAACACATATCTTATGAAATTTTAACATTTATGGAATGAGAATACACAAAGTAGGAAGAAACAACTCTTATTTTTCTCTTCTTTTTCATTTCTCCCACTCCTTGTCTCTCTCACTTTTCTTTATTTCTCTCTCTTCTTCTTGCTCCATATTTTCTAAAGAAAAATCATTCAAGATGCAAAAAATATCATAAAATAATTTTCTTACTTTCCTGCCCAACTTGCCTGCACCACTCCCAGTTTGTTAACATTGTGATGCTCCTTGCTTTTCAATTTCACCGTCTCCATTGTCTTTTCCACCTTAATTCCTTTTTTTCTTCTAACTTCATTGTTGATTATTTTCAAAATGAATAATAATATTTTATTTTTGTTATAAAATTCTGGTTTCATAAGTATAATTATATATTAAGGTATATATAAATTTTGTTGTATGTTAACATTGTATGATGTTCACCAATCCTAGTTCAATTGTCAAAAATATCGAAATTGTTAGGCGGGATGACGTGCTTGGGGTACGAACTCCAACTCCTCCATTTATGTGTGTGAGTTTCCAATGGTTATTGTCATTTTGTATGTCTAAAAAACATTAATTGTATTGATCTCAAAAAATTTCTTTTCATAAAAAGTATTTAAAAAAGATAAAAAAAAGTATTACCTCAATAATTTTTTTTAAAGTATTACCTCAATTATTATAAATTCAACCATGTGCCTGCAAATAAACCATATAGGTGTTGTATTATTTTTTCTTTCTACATACTAGTTATTAAAAAATGATTTTTTTAAAATAAAACTATTCAAAAACGTGTTATGAAATTGATCCTTAACATTGCAAGATATTATAAAGTATATACAAATAGAGAGAAAGAAACAAAGAGAGAACACAAGAGTGTATTGTATTACTTCACAAGTGTGTTCTTTACATGGAAATGTAGGTCCTATTTATAGGATACAACATGGGCAAGTGAATGATCAAAGTAATTAAGGACCACTAACTATCCATTCACTTATGGGAGTTATAGGAAGGTGGAACACTAAGGATAGACATCCACTAAAGTTAATTATTCATAACACTCCCCCTTGGATGTCCATCAGGATATGCCTCATTAAAACCTTACTAAGAAAAAAAGCCAATGGAAAAAATCTCAGTGAAGGAAAAAGAGTACAATATTATAATCTGTCTCGTTAAAAACCTTACCAGAAAAACCCAGTGGGATAAAATCATGGTTAAGGAAAAAAGAGTGCAGAACACATTTTTGTCTCCCCCTCATAAAGACAACAGAGAAGTTTATATAATTTTTTATAATAGTTACTCGAAATCTTTACTTGGCGGTGACTGTGTAGAAAGATATGATCTATCTCCACACTATTCTCCAAATTAGCGGCTCTTGATGTGTTGTTAGCATTTTCAAACGATTGGGTGATATTGTTCTTTTTTCTACGATACAAATTGTATCCCTGACTTTGTTGCAATACCTGTATTTACTAATATTGACAAAACTAAAATACCATGATATATATAATAAGAAAAACACATCAGTGTCCTCACTTTACCAATTCAAGTTGTTCATAATTTTCTTGAGGACATGATCTTTACTCACATCAAGTGACATCACAATCATTCTAGTACATAATCAATTAGATTTATCCATATCAACATTTATATAATAACAAATTTTAGAATCTCTTCAGGATTTCTAATAATATTTTATACCATTATCATAAAATCGATTATAACAAATTCATTTCCAAATCCTTAAAATGGACAAATGATATCATATTTTCAATAATTTTGATAGTATGTATTATACAAATGAAATCCTTCAGGGAGTTTCATATATAACTATCAAATGAGTCATATAAACAAATTGTAACACATCTTTCATGTAATTTGAGCCTTTCATGTACTACTGAACTTAATCAAAAAAAGTTCTTGAATTCACTTGAGGTGAATATTTCTTTAAAGAATATATGTCTTTAAAAATAAATGGTAGACATTTACGTATTCACTTCTGGTGAACATATCAAACTCTATATATGTATTTTAGCATTCTATTTTTCTTTTCACGCGAAAAATCATACATATCCATTTAACTTCACACCTTCAAGTGTGCGGACTACGAGTCCAAACAAGGTTTATTTTGTGAAGCGAGTTTGATTTCACTAGAATTGTCTCTTTTCATTTGTAAATATTTTCATTATCTATACCTTTAATAGACTTTAACTCATGATCCTCATTATTACTTATCACATATATCGCTATATTATATCCAAAAACACGTCGACGTTGACTTCATTTCGGTTCATTCTCATTCCATTGAGATCTTTCATTCATGACATAATTTATTAATATTTCATAAGTTTCAGGTACTTGATAAGTTCTTCTGGAACTGAAAAAATCAATTATGTCATAAAACTCTTTCAGAGTTTGTATATCCTCGTTTGGGTTATCATTACTTTAAGCTCATTTTCTTATTCGAGGCTTTTTATATTTGAAACTGGTTGATCTACCATACTTCAGGCACGGTTGAGACTCATTTGCATATTAGATTATCCGACAAGGACATCTATTTCATTTGGAGCATTAGCAGCTGATATTTGATTTATTTAACTTTGAAAATGAGTTATATCTTGAGGATCAAGACGTGACAATAATATTTCCTTTCAAATAATTTATTTGAACTTCATGTTCACATTTTCAACTGCTTATTATCTCCTCCTAATATTGGGAAAACTAATCCATCAATTGATAATCTGCTTTCTGGGCTGTAAATAAGTTGGCTCAACACAATTAATGATAGAGAAGATTCATATATATCAAATATATTTTCCCAATATTCTTTCAAGATTTATCTTAGTCCATTATATTGGAGCAATTATGATATACACAACATATCCAAAATCCACTTGGATGAGAAATATTAGGTTGTTAACCTAAAATCAATGATAGATTAGGGGGGGACTTATATATAGTAATGTGTTGGCTTGATGCGTATCAATATCTCAACATATATACAAGATTATTGATTCCCAAAATAGAGTTTATAAGACATAGTCTCATAACAAAGCTAGAGTTTATAAGGTATAGTCTCGTAAGTATCAATCATACAAGATCCAAGTCAATTTCTATGAGCATATGCTACCAGCTATTCAATGTTAATTTAAGCTGATGAATGATACCTAGTTCAGTAAATAAATTCTTACTCAAATTGTTGACCTAATAATCTCACAAATTAGTTTTTGCATCATAATAGATCCGGGATAACCCAACCGGTCTTGCCAACGATTTGTAAACTTCTGGTTTACAAATAATATGTGCTTCCATTGCACTAATAATATATTATGTAAACTACAAGTTTACAATAGTATGTGCTTTTGTTGCACTAATATTAATCCAGATGAAAATACATGTAATTTTTAACTACACTTTTTTATCAAAATTTTGTCTAGTAATACAGAGATATTCAACATATCCTTCATTTCTTATTTCAATATGATATTCAAGATATAAAAAATTTCTATTCTTTCATGTAACAATATATTTCCTCTTCTTGAGTCTTCAATAATTTTTGTAAAGTCAAATATAATACTAAAATTAGTTTCTTTCCTCATTTAGTTTTTTTACAAAAGAAATCTTTCATTTACATACAACATCCAACAAAATATATATAAAATTATTGTTCTCCTTAAGGTGGTCAAGTTAAGATCAATACTGGCTTGAGACCTCAAAATTGTTAAGACATGCATTTAGAAGCAATCAATAACTCAAGTTTCATTCATTGTTATTTTATTTATTTATTATTATTTTTTAACTAATTTTTTTTTCTTCAATTCAACACAATACTGTTATTAAATCTTAATCTATTAAACAGAACAATAATTGCCAAATTCATAATTATAATATTATTTCATTGGAAAAAAAATTATGTGGCAAATTATAAGTGTCGATATGCAAAGAGGTGAAATAGATGACAATACCTCTAATTTATTTCTTGTGTGAATTCATTACTAGTAAAGATCATAATCATCATAAGCCATGAGTAATAAACTTTTGCCACTTTCACATGTATCATATCAATTTGTAATGTCTACTATATCAATGTCTTGCTACTTCAGGAGGGGACATTTTTTATTTTATTTCATCCATGATCAAATAGATCTTATATATTTCAATTGTGACCAAAAGATTTAGTTCGAGAATTCAACCAAAACCCTCTAACGACAATGACAAAGAAAATCACAAAAGTTTTATATTTCAATCGTTCATGAATGCTTGATATTATGTCATTAGTTCTTTTAAGACTATATCTCAATTCTTTATAAACAATAATAACAAAAACAATATCCATTCATTGAGCAATTCTTCGGGGATGCATTAATATCAAAAGAAAAAAATAGTTCTTCAAGAACTATATCATAAGAGATCTTCATTGTTTGAGCAATTTACAAAAAAAAACACATTTCATCTTTAGATACAATTATCGATCATTAGAATAACATCTAATGTAATATTTTTCTCTAAATTAATTTCAGAAGATAAAACACCACAATTTAGAAAGTAGCACTAATATCCACATCCAAGAAGACAAAAAGCGTTGCTGAAAATCTAAATCAATTCAAAATTGATAAATAAACAATAGACGGTAAGTCAAGAAAGCAATATTTCCATAAACTTAATTAAAACAAATAACAACAAGAGATGAGAAGGGCTTACAATGACTATATGTGAAGCAAACATAAGTCTATACCACATACAACCAATAATAAAATTTCAGTGATAAGTTCTTGTTTTGCTTATTTGACTTCCCCATCACTTTTCATTATAATGAATGCAAATTTTATGCTTATGTCTCTTTGTGACCGATCATACACAATATATCTAATATAATCAAACAAAGCTAATAACAAAAACAATGAGAAAGAACATGATAGGATAATCATGTTGATCGTGAATAGATTAGTGAAAAAAATGATGAGAAGAATAAAATTTCTAGTAATATAATTTCCAAGGTAATTAAACCATCATTTTGATAGACTATTTCTTCAATATTAAATTTTAGTTCTTCAAGAACTATATATATCTCAAACCTTCATAAACCATGATAAAAATTTGATTGTTTACAATCCTTCAGGAATGCTTTAATCCACATGATCTTCATAATGATCAAGAACAATTCTTTTTTATTCTTTCAAAACTTATCAAGAATGACAAACATATTAATGGGTTAACCAAAAATAAATAAATTATAGCGTGATTTATTTTGATGTAGAAAACTCCATGAATTTCATCAAACAATTGGCTAGTGGCCTAGTGCCAATGCAACACATTCACCGACAAAACACACACACTAATCACACCCTTGAACCCTTGTTAACACATCACTCACTTGATCCTTATAGCTTTACTTCAAATTTAATCAAGTCTTATAGTTCTGAACATACTAAACAAAAGTCCCTATAGATTTTAAAATTTGACAAAGCAAGAATTGAGAACTAAAAGTACTCGCTTACATAATTGATAGAATTGATTAAAAGTTGATAAACATCTACCTCCTTATGCCTTTGACCTTTAATATTTGAGACTTATAAATGATGTTAGCTTCATGTTGAATTTTCAATTCATAAACATATCTATTATATGCATTCGCAAAATATATTCAGATTTGTGAGCCAAAAGTACCAAGGAAGATGACTTTCAAGATCTTAACATTACTAAACTGAAGCGCACAAAGCATCAGAAGCAATGTGAAAGAAAATATGCCAATTCCTTTGGAAGAACAAGAATCATGTGAAGAAAGAAAAAGTGACATACATTGTACCCATATTGAGAAGAGAAATAGGAACATTTGGATCAAAAGAACATGACAACAACATGCTAATGAAATTTAAAGGTCATATATTTTCAATTAAAGATAGAAATTCATTTTCATGGAAGTAAAGTTTAGAATCAATAAATTAGGTCACAAACATGTATACAACATATAGGTAATATCAAGAACAAGAATCAATATTACCTCTGCTTGTTAGAGCTTCGTGCTGATAACGTGTTATGAAATTGATCCTTAGCCTTGCAAGATATTATAAAGTATATATGAATAGAGAGAAAGAAACAAAGAGAGAACATAAGAGTGTATTGTATTACTTCACAAGTGTGTCCTTTACATGAAAATATAGGTCCTATTTATAGCATACAACATGAGCAAGTGAATGATCAAAGTAATTAAGGACCACTAACCATCCATTCATTTATGGGAGTTATAGAAAAGTGGAAGACTAAGGATGGACATCCACTAAAGTTAATTATTCATAACAAAACGTAAATATTTTGCCTAGATTTGATCTAGAGATGTTTTAGTGGACAACTGTTCGCAATAATGCATTTTAATGTCAAGTGTGAAACATTTCAATTTTCAAATGGCACATATTCAAATTAATATTATTTCAACACACTCACTTGAAATCAACAAAGTTAAATCAAAATAATTTAATCATATCAATTGATATAATTTAATTTTATTCTCTTTCAATTTTTTAATTGAGTTGTACATCAACACACACAAAGCTCGTTTTTCAATACGATTATCACTTCATATTCCGCTATGGTGGTATCATGACCAAATGTTGTTGCTATGGCTTCAATCCACACTCTCTAGCAAGTATTTTCTCGTATTCTTGGTTTCTACACTCCTTTGAGATTTGGATTGTCTCCCTATATTTTTTTTTTTTGAAACAAACTCGCGCCAAAGCGGAACATTTTGTGTTGAACTTTACAACATCGTTGTTAACTTGTCTGTAAAAGATCATTTGTTTCACATTCGTTAATAGATTCTAATATGCTTCATAGACACATAGTTGATTATGCCTTACCTTACTCGTTAGTAGATTCTAACATGCTTCCTTAAATTTTAAGGTCCACTATTCTAACCATGAATTTGATTCCAAAATTTAAAAGTTTTTTGGGTGTGCTTTTTTTCCACTTCTAAGACATTACCAATCTCATAAGATTCTCATAAGATTGACTTTAGGTCCAATGAATGTTTCTTATTAGGATACTCTCATTCACATAAAGGTTACAGATGCCTCTCCGTGGAATATTATTCGTCTCTGAAAATGCGTATGCTATTCAATAAAAGTTGTTTCCCTTCACTAAGTTGTTTTCTTAGTCCATCTCTAAGGTTTCATTTCCTTCCACTAGTGTTACTTTGTCCCCATTACCCAACATTAGGTCATCCCCTTCTCCTATTATATATAGTGTACATTCTCTTCCTCTACTACTTCACTCAATTTCATATAAAATAAAACTAAAGATTTAATTTATACAAGTACTTTTTACATTGTCGATCAATCATAATCGATAAATAATTAGGAACACCTAACTCTTATTTTAAACATTTATAATTATACATATATGATTGATTGTGATGCATTGATTGTGTAAATCTGTTTTTACTCTAACAATACAAAAAAAATTAATCTTTTTGTATAACTAGACGAAATGGTTATGCCATTAAAAACAGTCGAGCTAGAACTCTTGAACCGGAAAATTTAACTTTATAGTAAACTCATTTTGAATGGCAAATCTCATCTCGATGCCGAAATATAAAATTACTAGTTAGGGTATTATAGTAAACTCATACCTATCCCGCTTAATAATAAGCCTTTGAGTTTATCAAAATTTATCAAAAATCGGTGCACTTCATTAGTTGATTACACATTCACTGATCTCTATATTTATAGACTTACCTTTACTCTATCATGTGACAGTGACACTTCATCACTTGAGGGGTTTTCACCACTTTGCCTCGGTTCGGAAATATACCTACCTCAAACCCATTTTCGAGTGTCGAAAATTACTTCATTACTCATTTATTACGACTTTTATGTGAATAGAAACACAAACAAACCGTAAACCATTTCACTCAAACAGTCAAAGTGTAAGTCGTTGCCGGTTGGATAACAGTCACTTGAGTTCTCTCTTCTCCTTCCACATTTCACACCCTCAGTCTCTCTCTTTTCCATCACCATAGCCATCTATCACCATCACCTCTTCTCATTCGGTCTCACTCATAGATTTACAACGTAAATCGCTCTCGGTCTCACCATCATCTTCATTCTCTCCGTCACCATCATCTTCTGGTGTTTCTTTTTACCAATTCATCTTTCATTTTGTACTTGGTTATGTAATTTTAATAATTAGGTTTGATAATGTGGATTATTAGTTAATTTAGAACACTTATATTTTGGCTATATGTTGTTATGCCATGTTATAAAAATTATATTTAAAGGAGCAACCAAATCATTCGATCAAGGAATTGGTAAAGTTAGCATATGAAGGATAATGCATTACTACACTACCCTCGAGGTTTGAAAGAACTTCTTTTTTTATTAAGAAAAAATGATTCACTATGGGTACTGATACAAAATTAGCAAGTGTACTAACTCATATCGAAGTAATAAAATTTATAAGATTCGTATCCACATGGACTGTTTCAACTTCTACTCGAGAATGTCATTATTATTAAGGATGTTTGTAAAATGGGGGGTGCACTGAGGCAATTGGTTTGATTTGCAAGTTAAAATAAAATGGTTAAGGAAAAATTGATTTAAGAAATAATATGGAGAGGTGACTAGGTCATTCGATTCATCTACTCATCGCTCATTAGCAACCTGTTTCTTAAGTCTACGAATGTTATAAAGTTAACGACAAATTAACAAAATAGCTTAGGTCAATCCCTTGATCCTA
>Ga0315915_1004330_pt1 | contig 17962 bp, 7 predicted proteins | sample MpolbnodulesMG_FD_207738 | JGI IMG/M metagenome (GOLD analysis project Ga0315915, IMG submission 207738) | Medicago polymorpha root nodule microbial communities from Los Angeles, California, United States - branched nodules | ecosystem: Host-associated > Plants > Roots > Nodule | place: USA...
GGCTGATTTGCTCTTTTGTTTTCCTTTTCTGTTTTGATCGGAACTTTGTTCTAACTTTGTTTTGTTTTCTTTGGCACTTCTTGTGCTAGGGGTACAAAACTTTTGTTAATATATCTCATTTTGGCTTCTTCAAAAAAAAAAATATTCTTCAATAAAAATAATAATATAACAAATATAACAAAAAAATTTATCTTTATTAATAACATCAACAATATAATATTATTACATGAAAATTTGTTTAATGATATAATTGAAATAATAAATAGGACAGCCAAAATTTTTCTTAACCCCTATTTTCTTTATATATATTATAGATAATAAAAAAAACGCAACTCACAGCACAACGAAAAACGAGTCTTTGTTTTTCACTTCTCTCAATGAAAATATGAACATCGGCGGTGGAAGTTGTAGAGTAACCAATCAAAGTTTATGTATAGAATTTGTATATTAGAGTTACCAATCAAATTTTATTAAATCATCACCTTTTTATATGATAGGTAAATGAAATTGCATGTTTTTTTCTCTCCAATATATGCATTATATTTTAATTTTATTCTCATTAGACAATGTTTTGCATCCAATTGTTTTAATTTTGATTAGTCAATCATTAAACTGTGTTAAATATATAATGAATAATTAAAAAAACAACTCATGAATCTTTACAACGTAAATGATACGTACTAAAAAAAATTATTGTTTTTTTTTGACAAAAAAAAAATCTAGTACCCTTATGGACTTTATTTTAATGATTGGTGACTGAGTGTCTAAGAAATCTATATTTTTTTTTTTCTTTTTGTCTAAAACCTGACTACTAGGTGAGCCTTGTACTTAGAAACCGAACCATCAGGTTTTTGTTCATTTTTTCAATATCTAAATACAATCGATTAGTTTGCAACCACGAGACAAGTATACTAAGTGTCATGTTCTGTTAGACTCTAGAGAATCCATTTCATCGTTTATTGCTTTACCGTTCATTTCAAGACAGTAAGATGTGGTTGTTTCATGAATAATTATGTACACTTCATAAAACTCATTGAACATGTGGGGCCCATATTATGTGCTTCTATCACCACGAAAAAGTTTGGCACGACAAATATTAAAATCACACAAATTGTAAAACAAAAAGAGAATTTTAATTTTGAACATACCTTCAATGGTGTCGTATTTTCCAAGAAGATTACAGGACACACGAGTTTCTCTTTAAATCTGAGTGAAATCGGTCTTATTCAGTAGAAATCTATAAACAAGATTATTTCTTATCTATGGAGCATGCATCATGTCCTAGAGAATAATTTCCCTTTCGGACGTGAATTACAACTCCACATCTCCAATGCAACTACTTTAGTGTTGTAAGAAGATTCTAACAACACTTACTTCTTTTTAGCAGTAGCATATGTTTTGAATCATAACACAATCATAGTAGATGTTGATGTTGACCCATCATTCACTTCAATCAACTAGATTGATTTAACTAGTCATAACGGTGAATTTCTCTTTAGTATGGTTAGGTTGTGGAGTAGCACTTTACATGTTCCTATACTTGCAGGACATATGACCTGATATCTCACAATTGTAGTAAATAAATTGTGAATCAGTTTCATTTCTTGACGGTGACTGATCATTTTTATTGTAGGGCCTTTTTGGGGTTTCTATTCTTGTGGCAGTTGAAGTTCTTGTTCCCAATGCGATTCTGATTTTTGATAACCAAATTTCAAAACAGATTAAGAGTGGCGTATGTGAATTCCTTAGTGTTTAGGGACTAAGAAAGAACAAGCCTTCATCGTTTAAGTTGAAAGATGTATTTCAATAGTTTGATTTATCCTTGTTGTATTTAGGGACAACAAAACTTCAATAAGTAATTTCTTCGGTAGACATAGCAGAACGAAACGTCTTACAAATATCTCAAATAATAAAATATATACATATATTTTTGAATAAAATATATATTTTTTCAATATTGCTTACTTCGTTCACATAAACACTTTAATATGTGTGATTCATCCAATGTAGGGCTTCTATATTTTTTTTTAATTCACACAACACTAGTTATATCAAATGTAAGAATTTGTGTTTAGTCTTTTAACTCAATTCTCACACATGTTTCAACATTAATTTAACAACTTTGAAGCAATGATCATTCAAAAAAAAACTTTAAAGCAGTCATTCGCTTCAAAGTTCATTTGTGAAATCAATCACTACTCAAAGGAATTAATCAACCTTAGATCACTAAGCAAAGCAATTTTTTTATTTTATATTAAGGAAGCAAAGCAAATTTTGTTACTCAGTGGTTGCCACCTCGATGTCTTTTTCTTTCTTTCTTCTCCCGGGCTATAAATACTCTTCTCAAACTCAAATTCTCTCCTTCACAATTCACTCAAACTATATCCATAATTCCTCTACTTATTTCTTTGTTCATTGATTTACACTGTTAGAACAAACCTCTGCAGTTTCCATCCATTGATAACTCATCATTAGTTCACTCGCACGAATTTAAGGTATGCCGTATGCACTAAAATTTAAAAACTTTGGGATCGAAAAATTAACAAAGACATAATTAAAACAGAAGTGGTACTATGTGAGACAATAATTTGTGGTGCATTCATTTCTTCTCTTTTTACTATTTTTTTCTTCTTTAATTGCAATATTCACTTCTTCTCTCTTTTAAAAAGTATATTCATTTATTCTCTCTTTATTAATTTGTTCTTCTTTAATTGCATAATTCATTTCTTCTCCTTGAGATTAATTTCATTTGTTTTGATCCATTGTGCTGTTGGTTTTATTTTATATATATGTATGTATGTATATATATGTTGTCGTGTTTTATGAACATTTATTTAGTTTTGTACCCAAAATTTATTTACTTTGGCTTCCAAGTTATTTTATTTTTACACTAGAGTGATGGTGGGCATGCTCATTGTGCGCCCAAAATTTATTTACAAATGTAAAAATTTACAATTTTTCGACTAGCTATAGTGTGGCGTGATTTAACAAATAAGTAGTATATGTTTGATTTACCTCACCATTTGCTTAAGTTGCACAAAGTTAAAACAAAAAAAAATATATAGTACTTTTCCATGCCACTATTTTATCTTTTAGAACATCAAAATATACAACATTCTCACTAATAATCTTGTAGGTCTGTATCACAAGTTTGAGCTTTTAGTTGTGAGTATCTTCAACCAAAATGGGATCAAGTGGTGAGAATATGACAAAGAAAACGTTGTCTGTAAAAGTCAGCAATCCGGAAGTGGGTAACTTGAAAGCTCTCGGTAGCCTCTTAATAGGTGAGAACCGTGAGAAGTTTGTTAAGCGATATGGGAATATTCTTGACTTTCTGGAACTAGATGTTCAAGTTGATGCTATTAACTCGTTGGTGCAATTTTATGACCCCGATCTACGATGCTTTATTTTTAAAGACTTTCAGTTAGCCCCTACCTTGGAAGAGTTTGAGCAGATTCTAGGGTATCCATTAGAGAAAGGGAAGCCTTATTGTTACCCAGGAAAATACCCCGGAGTACAAAAAATTGCTAATGTGTTAAAAGTCAATGATATTCAAAATTTGAAAGATATGATTCAAAATAGAAAAGATACTTCTGGGTTTCCAAGGAGTTTAATTGAAGAAAAGGCACGATGCTTGGCGGCAAATGGGGATTGGGTTGCCTTTAGGGATGTGCTAGCACTTATTATCTACGGGACAATCTTATTCCCGAGAGCACAGGAACTCATAGATTTTGCAGCAATTGATGTATTCCTAGCTTACAGGGATAATGGAGAGAATCCAACATACGCTGTTCTTGCTGATGTATATTATACGCTAAATTATTGTTATGAGAAAAAAGGCAAGAGAATTTTGTGTTGTCTACCAGCTTTATATGTTTGGTTGGTAACTCACATATTCAAAAGTGGATGCAAGAGGAGTTGCCCTATTAGGGATTTTATGATGTGTGATGTAAAGCCTAAAACAAGACAAGATTGGGCTGAATATATGGTAAATCTTGATGCAGGAAAGGTGCGGTGGTCTCCGAAATGGAAGGACATAGACCATATAATTTTTAAATGTGGAACATTCCCTAATGTACCACTTATGGGGACTAAAGGTGTAATAAACTACAACCCAGTTTTGGCTTTGAGGCAACTAGGTCATCCTCACAGGGGAGAACCTGCTAAGGAAGCATTAACTACTTTTGTTATATATGACATGGATGCAGAAATTGCTGAGACAAGGAGAGTAAAACAAGCTTGGAATGATATTGTCAAGGTGGAGGGACGAGAAATTGGAAAGAGAAGTTGTGAAGCAAATACTAATTATCGCTTATGGCTTAGAGAAAGAGTTCAGAAGGTCAAGCTTCCCTTCCACCATTTAGTATCAAATGTTGAATAGACATAGCTGCAACCTCTAATTGATATTGAAGAAGTGTGTGAATCAAAAGAAGAAAAGGAAAAGCAAAAGTTAGGAGAAGAAAAAAAAAGGAAAGTTTAGAAGGAGTAACTTTTGAATTCCTGCATAGTCACCTCAATAATATAATGTTCCTTTTGCTCTACAGCTACACAATTCTCTTAGTCATAGGTTGATAGCTACCTACAATTGTCCCTTAGTACTAGGATTGAGTTCTTATCGTATATGTATTGGAATATGTTATGAAATAAAGGCGGAGAAATAATATGTTCAATCATTGGATGACTTTTAGCGGACGCCTAATTTTTTGCCTAATTGTTTTGCCTAGAATGCTTCAGATGGCTTCATGCGTTCTATGATCTTCTTCTTCTTCTTCTTCTTCATCTTCTTCTTCTTCCCTCCTCCTCCTCCTTCTTCTTCCTCCTCCTCTTCCTCACAAAAAGTTATGTTTATGTGTTTAATGCATGTTCTTTTTGTCTATGTTTTTTTTTTAATCTGTAGGGTAGGTATTATTGTTATTATTATTATTATATTTTGTATATGCTTGTTATGTTCATTTTGCATCTTGGGTGCTTTAACCTATTGTTCTCATTCACACCACACTTTCACTTTCGCAAGTTGAGCTTCATACCCGGGCTTGAGTGAAACTTAGGATTACTTAGAGGTTGTGTAGTGTTAGCCTATCCTGTTTTGTTAGCATGAAGATCTCGCCTACAGTAGATTCCTTTTGAAAGTATTGTCACTTCCAATAGTGTACCTATTGTTGTTGGCAATATTTCAAAAAGGAATCTGTGACTACAATTAATAAGGGTATTTTAGTAAATGATACTAATTTTAGCATTGAAATCAACACAATCAATCATTTCTTTAAAATCTGTGCACAAACCTTCAACTACTATTAGGTAGAGACGGAGGAAGCATAAAGAATAACGGTATATATATGTAATATAATAACTATATGATGCATTATTAGGATAAATTATATATTAAATTTTAAAATATATATATATATATATATATATATATATATATATATATATATATATTAAATCATATTTTATTACAATCGGTCTGACCCTGGTTTGACCCTTAAACCTTGAACCCATACTTACACCGGTTTAATGTGCGGTTCAATTTTGATTACCCTGATAAATTGATTGCAGTAGATATAAATCTTGATGTTACATTTAACTTGACAAAATCACACGCACGCACGTGCACACACTCACACACATATTGTATATGATTAAATTCATGAAGAACATCATATATAATTATTTAAAAAAAATTACTTTTAGCTTAAAAAAAAGCTAATAATAGAGATATGATTGTTGTCCTAATAATAGCTAAAAAAAGTTTACTTCCCTTTAAGTTTTATTTCCCAATTATCCATATTCACACAAAGCATACATGCATTGCATCCACGTGCATAAAATCATTTTCTTAATATACAAGTTTGTTTCAGGGAATTGCAAAGGCTAAAATTGTGTTGCAAGTGTCTAACAAATTGAACATGGGCTTTGAGAAAAGAAGAACTCTGTCATTGAAAGTTGAGCTCCCAAATTTGGAAAGTCTTGGTGATTTAAGCGCCGAGTTAACAACAATTCCAAAGAGTTCTTTTATCTTCAAGTATGGTGACATCCTTGACCTCTTGTTCACCAATGTCCAAGCAAACGCTATCACATCATTATCACAGTTATACGACCCTCTGATGAGAAGTTTCATATTCCAAGACTTCCTACTAGCACCCACAATTGAAGAGTTCAAAAGGATTGTGGGAATTCCTCCAAAAGGCAGGGGTCCATATGTGGAAATTGGCCATCCTCCAAAAGTTGAAAAATTGGTTGAAACTCTAAACATTAAAGTGTCTGGATTTGCTAGCAATGTGAAGACTAGAAGGAAAGCTCCCGATTTCCTCCAAAGTTATCCAGAGAAAAAGGCTCGTGAGTTTGCCGTGTCCTGAGATATGAAGTCCTTCAATAATGTGCTAGCCCTCCTAATTTATGATTTGGTACTGTTCCCATCAACCGAAAACTTTGTTGATTGCGCTGCAATCAGTGTCTTTTAGGATGTCCTTACGAAAGACAAAGAACCAGTTCCCGCACTCTTGGCCAATGTGTACTACACGCTTCACATGCGTCACGAGAAGCAAGGTGGCAATATTATATGTTGTTTCCCTTTACTCTACCGTTAGTTCATATCTCACATGCGCAAGGACCAATCACAGATGAACAAGATGGATAAGTACGAATGGTCTCTCAATTTTTGGCATCCCTTACCGAAAACGTGATCCATTGGTATCCAAGCAAGCTCGACATCAAAGAAATTGTCATCAGCTGAGGGAAATTCCCAAATGTTCCACTCATAGGGTCCAAAGCATGCTAAAACTACAATCCAATTTTGGCTCTAAGACAGTTGGGGCATCCTATGTGGGAGAAGCCCGAAGAGAAATACTTAGAATGTCTAGTGTTACATGACATGGGTGCGAATAACCATGGGATGTTACAAAAGATTATTCAAGCTTGGGGAAACGTTAACAAGAAGGGAAGTGATTGGAAATGCAAGGTTGGCACCAACAAAGAGACTTAGCGACAGTGGGTCAAAGAAAGAGTCCAAGTGGTGAAACTACCATTCATTGTCAAAGATCATATTCCACTTAGGCCCCCCAGGCCTATTCCTATATCAATAGAGGAAGCAGATGAGCTCAAAGCAACCATTGCACAACTCAACAAAGAAAAAGAGGAGTTGCAAGCTATTCTACTAAAAGCTACTCAAGAAAACTGCGAGTTGAAAAGGGAAGGAATCCGAAAGGACAAAATCATTGAGAGTAGCAACAAAAGGCTAAGTCTTGAAGAGGACGAAAAAACGCAAGGTGCAAGGATGTTTGGGTGGAGTAATGGTTACCTACACCGGTCTGACCCCGATTCGACCCTTAAACCTTTGAACTCATACCTACATCGGTTTAATGTCCAGTCTGATTTTGATTACCCTAATAAATTGATTGCAGTAGATATAAATCTTGATGTTACATTTAACTTGACAAAATCACACCACGCTCGCGCGCGCACACACACATATTGTATGATAAAATTCATGAAGAACATCATATATAATTATTTTAAAAAAAAAAGTTTACTTTTAGCTTAAAAAAAAAGCTAATAATAGAGAAATGATTGTTGTCCTGATATGATTTGTTAAAATTTTAGCCAATTTTTTGTTTAATACTCTGATGTGATTTTAATAATAGTTTTGAATAATAGAGAAATGTTTTAATAATAGTATAGAATTTTCTGATTTTTTTTGGGTGCTTTGGAGGCTTTCTTCATTTTGGCTAACCTTGCCAATTGTTAGTGCGTTGTGTTTAATGTGGTGGGGTTTAGGCTCTGAAATCAGGTTCTTCACTTTAATCCTTTTAAGTGCTGTTCTCATTGTTTGTAAATGTGTTGCATAATGCATAATGCATGCATTCATTAAGAGAAAGTAGAGAATTTCACATGTTATTTTCAAACTTCAGGACAAAGGGTAATTGGAGAGAACCTATTGTGTTTCTTGTTGTATTTTCTAGCTAGTTGGTTTTCTTTAACTTACACGTCTTGTGACCAACCCGTGGTAATAATCAGCTTCTCCCCCCTCTTAGTCTCAGATCTGCTGTGTTAGCACATCCATCATCATACATCAAACAAAGGTATGTATTTTCGTTAAACCCTTTAATATTAAGGATAAATAAATAAGTTAAAAGTTATTTGTACCTTCTTGGACTACTGTCTCTATGTATATTTTGAAATGTTATTCTTGTATGATTGTAAATAGGTTGCGGAGCTTGATACTACCATTCTGCAGGAAGAAATAACAAAACTTTGCTCAGATTATTTGTAAGTTGCATCTACACTTTCTGTCATTAATCGGTATACAGATAATATAAGAAGCTATCTCTTTCTCTTGTCCAAATATTGGTTCAAATTTTGATTTTCATAATATTTTTCATATCGTGCAGAAGGAGAAAAAAGATAGAGCACATCTCCTCAGCTTCTCTCCCTCTCAGTCTCAGGTAACTCTCACTATTTCTTGTTGTGTGTGCGTGCACACGCGCACGCTCGTGTGATTTTGTCAAATATAATATAACATGAAGATTTTTATTTACTGCAATCAATTTACAATAAAAGGAAAAAGTGCTATTGTCTAGCAAATGGTCACTAAAAGAGTAACTAGGCCTAAGACAATTCCCTGTTTTGCGCTGCACTCCTCATACTAGTGTGTTATATGCCTAGTTTGTTATCAAAATCAATATTTTTAAAAACCCATTTTAGAAATTCACCTCCAATAATTTGAGAGAGATTTAATTTATTTGGAAAAAGAACACAGAAATTGCAAAGTGAAGAAGAAGAAAAATGGATAATCAGATTGTGAAGAAGTGCTTGAGCTCTTCCAAATGCAATATGTCCCTTCCCTCTTCGCTTCGTATGAGACAATTATACATGTCTAACCTTTAATTTAATTACCTGTTTGTTTCTGACTAAACTTTTAATCTTTTGTTTATTTAAATTTGTTCCGTGTATGTAATGCTTTGGAGATCAAACCAATTTTTGTTGTTGAAAGAAGATCAAACCAATTTATAAACTAATTAAACAACTTTACATGCATGTATATTATTATAAGAGCAATACTATATCTCTAGAAAATTAACATCAATAATTCTTCAAGAATAAAGAGCAGTCAATTACAATGCACTATTTGTTACAATTCAAGGAGGTGTGGCTGAAAAATAGAAAGGGAACAAATAAATCATGCAATTAAAACTTGTCAAAACTTGTCAGCTGTGTCTTGAAAAATTCTTGATGCTATCTTTCTAGATAAATAGCATTTTTCTTATTATAAAGTTAAAATAAATTTTGAGAGCAGTAAATTGACTGCAGTAGACAAAAATCTTCATGTTATATTTAATTTGACAAAATCACGCGCGCGCACAAGTACACTAGCATTCTTTAAAATACACTAGTTATAACTTCATTCAGAGCTTGTAGATTTGAAGAAGAAAAAAAAGTATTCTCACTTTTAAAAATACTTTTGATTTTCAATGAGTTCTTTTTTCTGATTAACTTTTATTACTTTGTATTAATATGGGGGGACCAAGAAATTGCTACTTTGTATGATTATGATGTGGAAACCATTTAAGTTACTTCTACTGTGTCAAGATAAAGCTTTTACCAACCCTCTTGTTTTTTCTTCAAAAAAGAGTGCCATTTCCTCCGTGGAATTTAAGAATCTTGCCTAATAATTCTGTTTTAGGATGTTAGGTTTTTCATTGCTAAGTTCAGTCATAAACTAGGCTTTAATTGCTTAATTTGTTTAACAAAGATTTGTTTCTACTACTTCCACCGTTTTAAAATGAGTGTCGCTTTAGTCAAAAAAAAATTGTTTCAAAATGAATGTCACTTTACATTTCCAATACAACTTTAATTTTTTTCTCCCAACTTTACCCTCAATAAATACTCAAACTTTTCTCTCGCACAATTTTCAATGCAACTTTAATTTTGTCTTTTTCTCGGGCATTTTAGTAAAAGTGTTATGTCTAATGATTATTTCATTACATTTCTTAATATGTGTGCAATTGGCTAAAGCGACAATCATTTTGAAACGGATGGAGTATAATGTAGGCTAGAAATGCCCAATATTGAAGCTTTGTCTGTTACCAATTCTCAAACTAGATGGTTTACCCGTCATCTAAGGAGTTTGAATGTCGTACTTATTTAGATATGCGCATGCACGCGCTCGCGTGCACAGACAACTATACAAATAATCGAGTCAATATATGAACGAAGTGAGCCAAACTATATAGATAGTTCAAGTTCAACGCATTTAGTTAAAAAACTTAATTTTCAATTCAAGTTCCAACCGAAATTCGAATTACTAGAGTCCCTTCCCCTAAAAACCAAAGGATTAACACACAAAAAAAAATGTCTTTATTATATCCTTCACAATTAAATTAATTTTTAAAATTTTAAATCTACGCCACAATTTAAGAAACTAAACAACTAATTACAAATTTTAGTCATTCTTTTTTCTAAACTAATTTTTCTTGAGAAGTGTAAACATTATAAAATTAATTAAAATCAATAAAATATATTAAATTGACATAATATAAATAGAAAATGTGATATTCCCGTCTTTTCGCTAATGTATATATATACACAGAATGAAAATAATTCTTATAAATTGAAGAAAGTATACATGCTTATGGAAATTAAATTTTGCTAAATTTTAGGAGCATACCTCACATCCCTTAAAATGAATTCACGGTTATGAGACATCTTTAGGTGAATGGTACCAATACCTTGGACCTTGTAAGCCTTGTGGTTTTCGAGTCGAACAACTCCATCTTCTTTTTAACTCCAAAGTCTCAAAATACTTCTTTCTAGGACACATGTGATAAGAGCAACCGAAGTTCAAGACCCAACTATTTTTCGGTTCCCAACTTGTGGCCGCTGGTGCACCCGCACTCTCTTAATATTTTCATCGGAAGCTACTGTAACTTGAACCAAAGAACTACCATCCCCATCGTTTTAGTACAATCCCTCTTGAAGTGACCGGGCTTATGGCAAATGAAACATCGGTATTTCGATTTAACAAAACCCTTGAACTTAGACTTAGGCCTTGACTACACCCCTTGCCTTTTCCTATATGCTTACTCCTTCCGCTTGTAACATTCAAGCCATCACCACTTTCATCAACCTTTCAATCTTTGAACTTGGTTAACTCCTTGGTTCTCAAATTCGTTTAGACATCCTCCAAAGTAGTGGTGCCTTCCTTTCTATAGAGGATGGTATCTTTAAAGTGCTCAAAAGACTTCGGTAAAGAACATAGTAACAACGAATCCTTGTCTTTATCTTCCACATTCACTTCATGTTTGCCAAGTCATCCAAAATATTGTGGATTCCATCAAATGCTCCACTATCTTGAATGAGTAGAGTTGTTGTTACAAAAATTGTCTATGAGCTTAAAATTTTGTCATGTACAATGACTCCAACTTAGCCCACATCTATGTCATAATAGTCTCCCTCGCGACATCCTTTAAAACCTTATCTTTGAGACAGAAAACAATAGCACTATTTGCCTTGTCTATCATCTCATCTTCTCCGCTTGTGTCAAGTTAGCTTACGTCGAATTTGCCTTGTCTATCATCTCACCTTCTCCGCTTGTGTCAAGTTAGCTTACGTCGCAGCTTCACCCTTTAATGCTTCAACACACTTTTATTGTGTCAAAACCGCTTGCATCTTAACCTTCCCTAACCCAAAATTATTACTACTAGTGAACTTCTCAATGCCCCACTTTGAACCCATGATACACACTTAACCAATTTGCCCCTTTGCCCCACGGTGGGTGCCAATTGTTGTGAATTAGAACAATAAAATCACACCAATAAATTTAGATGTGTGGAGCAAAGGAAGTAGTAATCAAGAGTAAAGTAGCATCAACAAACAACAACAATAAACAGACCTAGGTCTAAGTGTGAAGCAACACCACACGCATATCCAAAGCAACAAAGATAAGAAAGAAGAGAGAAACAATGTACCAATATTTGTTTACCCAGTTTCGATAAATTTATCCTACATTTGAGGGAGAGAGCAGCTCTCTAATCCACTATGTAATGAGTGATACAAAGAGGTTACAAGATGTTATCTTACAAGCTCCCTATGAACACATCCTAATTTCTACTCATTTTACAAGTCACTCAAACCCACAATGAATCTTAAGAGAAAACACTAAAGAAAACTTTTTTAACCTTCCCCTAATAAGATCTCACTACCCAAGGTGTTTGTAAAATGTTTTCCAGCCCAGAAACCACTCAAAATCTCCCAACACTAAAGTTTCCTTGTTTGGTTTACCAAAGTTCTCTCTCTTGAAGCTGTCCAAAAACAATTGAAGAATGAAGCGTTAAATAGTATTCAGACCCTGTCAAAATCGTGTCACAATTTGTCTAAACCGTGTCACGATAAAGCTCGTACATAGTACAATACTACATCTTGATTCGAAAATCACGCCACGAAATTTTTAATCGCGCCACGATTTTGCTTCCGATAACTCAACCACATTCCGACTTAAAAACCTTGCCACAATTTACAAATCGAATTTCTAGAAATTTCCACAATTTTGAGTCAAATTCCACATAATTGGTGCACGATAAATACTTTATTTCAAAGGTTCCTATAGTAAAACGGATATGAAATCTCAAAGAGATGTAATTGGGCACGGGTCACATTTTGCATCCTCGCAACATTTGTTTTAAATGGACCAAATCATATAACATCATTGCTCCAGTCTTTTCAAAATTTAATCAACGTTGGTAGTTTTCACTTTTCATGCAATGCGAAGAGGTGTATTTTCGTCGCATTCCACTGGTAATAGTGGCCTAATATTCAAATTAAACAACAGTAAATACAATTGATGCGACCTTGGTTTTGGTCACATTGTAGTTGTTGAGACCCAAATTTAATTATAAGTTTGATATTGTGACTACATAGTCTTTTAAAATGTACAATTAGACTCTTTCTTATGATAAATTAGCCTAATGAAATTTCAATCTAATATACTTATAAGATTAGGGTCACAACATGAACTTTTTTCACAGTGGAGAGTACCTTTTTTCTTTATTAATCTTGATTCTTGACAAGAACGGATGACTTTTGCCCTATAAGGTGTCAGCATTTAACACATTTGATCTCAAAAACTAAATGTTTCCTCTAATTTTCGCAAGAGATGTTCCCAACATTGCTGGTGGATATAACAGTACCGAATCCAGGTATCATAATATATATACGGGTCTTATTGACTAAAGAGAGTCCAATTTGTTTGTCTATAATATTTGCAGAGAACAACATATTATTTCAAAATAAAAGATAGTTCTCCTATAAGTCGTACCATTTTTTAAGTTTAAAAATCTTAAAGAACGTTAAAAACTGAATGTTTTAAACATTGGGGATCAATTCCGTGTTTGAGTAAAAATATAGGGACAAAAACGCCATAAAAGCTACAATAAGTAGAACTATGACTTAATAATAAACAACTACACATATTATATACTTATTAAGTATATACTATTTAGAAAAACAACCACACAAAATATAAATGAGTTACAATAGTATAACTACAACAATGCTAAAAAGAAATCACTACTTTAAAGAATGAATAAAAACGATTTATAATAGAATTATAGCACTTGTATAAGACTTTTGTTAACTAATGTTCAAATGATTACTCATTAATTAATCTTTCGTGGAAAGGAATTCTACCAAATGGTTTTTATTTATCTAATAAGTAACTTTAACATCAACTATAATATCTTAGTTGCACCTAAGCTATAAAAAAAACTTTCATGAAACACAAATCATTTTTCATAAATCATAATCTACCAAATGGTTTTAATCTCTGCAATTTTTTTTCTTTCTCAGCAATATATAGGCCTTTACAATTTCCACCCATTATACGATTTATGTACCATCCTATCTGCTGAACTAACACATTGTACCCTACATAAATTTATAGGAAATCAACTTCCCTGCAGAAACCAAGTCGTTTCATAACATTTGAGTTGCATATGAAATCTCGCGGGTCATATAAGAAAAAGTGATAAACATGTATATGATGGTAGATAGATAAGTCATATAATAATACAACACCACATTAATCATACAATGAGGCGGAATGTAATTTTGAAAATCACCAAAATCACGTAAAGCAACTCACCCCCTCGTGAAAAATATGCTACCATTGATCCTCTCAACTCTCACCTCAAACTCGTTATTATTCTTATCAACAAAAACAACGTATCTATCAATTTCATCGCCAAAATCTGACCCAAAACTGTTGGGTATTATGACAACACCCTGCATAAAACCAATAACAACGTCATTATTCGAAACATTGAAACAAATCCAAAATATTCAGACAGAAAGGAAATATTGAAACAGTAATATACTAACACAATCGACTTCAAAATCCATTGTGTATGTCATATATTTCAAACGTAGGCGATTGATCATATTGTCCATCTCACTGACTGGATTGCAGATCAACGGTGCTACACGAAAAAAAATTAAAACATTTGATTAGAAAGAGTGTGCGACAAAACATATGTAAAAACTAGAAACGATATTTGTACCAATCAGGCAATGATAGGAAAGCAGCGCTTGGACTGGACGACCAGCCATGTTTGAACAGTATGTGTGACGAATTTGTTTGAAAAAAAGGCAAGACTATTAAATGAGAAGGTCAAACAATAAACACTTTAATGTTGATTTAAGAGGCACTATTGCTCTTAAATGATAAGGTCAAACAATTGCCTTTAAATGAGGAGGGAATTTTCAAATTTGAAATGAATGGCAGAGGAACATTTAATGTGTGGCAAATGATCATTTAAGAGATTGATCTTAAATGAGAGGGTCAAACAATTTGCATTTAAATGAGGAGGGAATTTTTTTAATTTGAAATGAATTGCAAAGGAGCATTTAATGCGTGACAAAATAGCAATTAAGAGATTGATCTTAAATGAGAAAGTCAAACAATTGCATTTAAATTAGGAGGGAATTTTCGAATTTGAAATGAATGGCAAAGGAGCATTTAATGTGTGCAAAAGAGCATTTAAGAGATTGATCTTAAAAGAGAAAGTCAAACAATTGCATTTAAATAAGGAGGGAATAAGGTACAATTATGGTTTGGAATCAACAACATTCATTAGCAATCAAAAACATTAACCACGCAATAATCAATTATCTGAATGGCGATGCTTTTGAATGAAAAAGGTCAAACGATGTTATGAAGGGTGATGGGAGGGAATTATTGAATCACAAAAAGAATGGATGAATACTTCACTATCTTATTGTCATTTTGCTTGTTTGTTATTTGGAATGCTCGTTTTGCTTGTTTGTGGAAACTCAACATAACAGTTTTCTTACAATACTATATTGTCCATGAGACCAAATCATTAAAAAAAAAAAGGTAAAGTTAGCCATAGTTCTTAACAGAAACAAAAAAAACTATTATATTTAATTTCGGTACCATTACAAATGACATAATTATATAGAAAAATGTTAAAACACAACACATGAAAGTGCTGGTAGACAACAATATTAACATAAATGGACCACAATTTATTTCATATTTAATGCCAAACTAAAATTATTTGATTGCTTAAAACAAAGACTCAAAGACGTCTAGTACTAAAGTATACAATATTGTGATTTCCAGGCGTTGGAGCACCAATTATCATGTACGAACCGGGTTGAATCCTTCTAGCATCCACCATTATCTTCCATGGACCCCGATTCTGCAGTGTTGGTCAGGCACAGTTCCAAAAACAACAACATAATCCCATTTTTTTTTCCTGCAATCATCTATAAGAGACAACGTAGTTGTATTTTTGTCCAAACACTGCTCTCTAAAACCATTGCAATCCAGCATCTAAGACAACAGTAAGATAATCAGTGAAGATCCAGACATAAATAACATTTAACGTATGTAAACAACATTCTGCTTACCACAAAACCAGAAGTCACATCAAAAGATGTTAAATGCTTCTCATAAAATATTTCAAACTTAGCAGGATCGTGACGGTAGGATAGATCATAAACAGAAGCTGGAAAACCATGATGGTTAAACTGAGGGAAGCCACTTTTCTCGACAGCAAATCTCATGGGAGGGACAAACGCAGGAATGTTTATCTTCCTCTTGATTATGGAGCTTAATTTTTTGATCTGAAACCTACCTAGGCCCATGAAAACTAAAGTAAACCATGCACCGGAGCTGATGTCATAAAAATCTCGTAAAGCAGCCAATCCTTTGGTCAAAAATATGCTCCCATTAATCCTCTCAACTCTGATTTTGAACTCGTTGTTATTCTCATCGATCAACATAGCATATCAGTCGATTTCATCGCCTAAATCATACCCGAAATTGTTAGGTATCATCACCGCACCTTGTATCCATGGAGAACAACATTATTATTCAAAAGACTAAGTTAATACGAAATAATAAGACAACAAATAATGGATAAACGATAAACTAACGCAATTAACTTCAAATTCCAGTGTGTATGTCCTATACTTCAAACGCATGGAATTGATAATCTTGTCAACCTCCGTGACTGGGTTCCGGATCAATGGTGCTACACGCAAACATTACAAAGAATCTGTCAAAAAATGTCAGAATTAAGAGTAACGCTGAGAAACTATCTAGATTTATATATATATACCGGTTAGGCAGTGATAGGATAGCAGGGCTTCAGCTGCACGATCGACCATGGTTGAATCAAATGTCAGGTATGCGACTTTTGTGTGAAGGGGAAAGACAAGCAATCAGATATTTGCATTTATGCGAGTTTTGTATGGAGTCATAATGAGTCACGCTGCAAAAATGGAACTGAGTGGGAGACCAACATTAAACGCATTAATGTTGATTTAAGAGGCATTATTGCTCTTAAATGTGAAGGTCAAACGATTGCCTTTAAATGAGGATGGGATTTTTGAATTTGAAATGAATGGCAAAGGAACATTTAATGTGTGGCAAAGGAGCATTTAAGAGATTGATCTTAAATTAAAAGGTCAAACAATTGCATTTAATTGAGGAGGAATTTTCAAATTTGAAATGAATGGCAAAGGAGGATTAATGAATGGCAGAGGAGTGAGAAGGTCAAATGTGAGAATTTGAAATGCTTTAAGGACATTTAAATGAGAAGGTCAAATAATTGAATTTGAAATGAATGATATTTATTGCGTGACAAAGGGGTGAAGAGGTCAAATGTGAAAATTTATTGCGTTGGAATGGGAGAGAAAAAGCTAGGTTAAAATTAGAGTTATGGGATGCAAGGGGGGTTAAGCTTTAATAATAAAGATATACACACACTATTGATTCGAATTAAATTTTTATCCCACTGTTTATATTAATAATATATATTATTATTACTAAACATCATTAAAAATTAAATCAAAATAAAAAAAAGGTATTAGAAATTAGTCAAAGGATATAAAAAAATGGTTTTCACATTAATGATGATTAATATTTTCTAATTATTTTGGTCAAAATATGTTTTCTTCTGATAATGACATTTTAAAGGATTCTTCCTTTGTCTATAAATAAGTATGTATTTCTTTAACATACCACTCCACTCACTATAAGATATCTATTTATCTTTGTCTTTGCATTCGAAACTTTGTTATAATGGAAAATATGTTGAAGATTTTTTTGAATTTTATGTTATAATTTATTACTATTGTAGGCACTCTAGTTGGAAATGTACAAGGACGTCTACCACCATGTTGCACAGGTCCAGTATGCGACCCTCCTGTCTGTCATCCTACCCTATCACTACACCAAAAAAGATGTTTAATAGCACTTTTTTTTACCTTTAATAGCACTTAAAAGTGCTATTAAACGCGCCGCTATTGTAAGTGCATCCTCTTTAATAGCACTTTGAAAGTGCTATTAAAAGCCTGATTTTTAATAGCATTTCTTGTAAGTGCTATTGTAGTATCATTATAGTGCTGTCAAAGAGGTCTATTGAATAGGATTCATGCT
>Ga0315915_1004332_pt1 | contig 17948 bp, 7 predicted proteins | sample MpolbnodulesMG_FD_207738 | JGI IMG/M metagenome (GOLD analysis project Ga0315915, IMG submission 207738) | Medicago polymorpha root nodule microbial communities from Los Angeles, California, United States - branched nodules | ecosystem: Host-associated > Plants > Roots > Nodule | place: USA...
TTCTTTCACTTATTTAATTTATCTTTCTCATATTATTAATAAAAAATAAATTTGTAAAACAACTCATTATTATCTTTACCATACAAAATTAATTAAATTTTCTAATTTATGTGAAATGATCGAAAAGACTTATACTTTAAAAAGATTATCACAAAATCAATCATTATTTATCAAAAGAAAAAAAAACAAATTTAAAACAAAACAATATTTAAATGAATTCTTATGTTGTTTACAGTATTTTCACTTCTGCTTTACAGTTTTTAATAATTAGTGAACTAATCTTCATTCTTAGCCTTTTAATCAAAACATAGTTCCTTTCAATGATCACTTTTTCTTTTCATTTGCAGGTTAACACTTTACATCGTCGATCACATCCTTTTGTGCTTTGGTTTTGTTCCATCGATAACAAAATTTTGTGTTTAAGATAAGTTTTTTTCCCTCACTTTTGTGTTTTATATTATTGTATTCTGTTCATACCCATATTCCCCAAATTCAATGTAACAAGGTTTTGAGATTTATTGGTTCTGAGATTTGTCGTGTTTAGTGTACATTCAATTTGTCTAGTGCCGTGTAAATTGCAGTCCATGACTTATTATATACTTGAGGCACAAAAAATAAAGTACATCAATAACTTGTGTCGCGTCATTTTTTGGAGATCAAGACTATTTGATTAGCGTTTGATTCACTAATTTATTTCACGACTGAACATTTAATTTTTTTGAATAAAGGGGAAAAAAATTTGAACTACCCTTTTGAAAAGATTTTGGGTTCGGGGGTTAGTTACATGAAGGGAAGGTATTGGCACCCTTTATGTCCGTAGTACTCTACGGGAACCTCTTGATTTTATTTAATGTTTTGTGCTATAACTTGCTTGTTTTGAAAAAAGGAATTAAAGTGGTAAAGCAAAAAAGAGACCTATATATCTACATTTTTTATTGATTTGGAAGGGCGAGTGTCCTTTGCCTATGTACTCATGAGGGATCAAAACCTCGTAGTTCGGGGTAAAAATTGACGTTTGATTTGTTGTGTGTTTTTTATTAGTTTTGAAAAAGGTTTTAAAATGAAAGCCAAGTGGCAAAATAAGCTTGTTTGTATTTTTTATGTTAAAAGAAAATGACTTGAAGTATGATTAATGTAGATTGCAATTTTGATTTATGAAAGAAATAAAAATAAAAGGATCACTTGATTTCGGGAATCAAGGTTTGTTTATGAAAATGTTTTTGGTGTTTTTGTTATTTGCATGTTTTTTGTTTTTTGAATAATAAGACTAAAATTAAAACTATCGGAGCAAGAAAGTAAAAGCGTAGGTACTTTGTGGCGACGTTGAATCACCACAAAGACCATTATCCTAAGCTATAGAGCATAAAAGGTAAGGCATACACCCACGCACGCACACATGCACCTAGAACTATTACATAAAAGCCTATGATACATGCTATGGTCTGCGATGAAATAAATTACATAAAAGCCAATCTTTACATTCTAAATTATGTGCAAAAACCGTAAATAAATTACGTTAAAGCCTACTATACAATCTAAATTCTTGCTTGTAAAATAAAATACCACAATAAAAAAAGAGGATGCAAAATAATCATGGCAAACCTAGCTTAATAAAAAAGGTAAAATGTAAAGGAAACGAATAAAATGTGATGTAAATTGAATATGCAATGCAAAAGTAATTAAAACGAATAAAAACGCAGGAAAGGGGGTGCATGCAGTGTTATGGGGAGTACAGTAATTAAAATGGGGACAGATTGGGCTTAAAAGGCTGCTGGGCGTTGGGCTTAGCAGTTGGGTCGAAAAACTGGGCGCCGGTTTGGTTCGAACCCTGGGTCGGTTCCAGATGAACCGAACCGGTTTAAAGGGAGTATATAAAAGGGGTGTGAGACCCATTTCTTTCACTTCTAACATTCATTTATCTCTCTTCTCTATTTTTTCTGAAAATTGCTCTCTTCTCTCTCTTTCTGTTCTATCTTCTCCGATTGGAGAATGGGGCGGTGGCTAGAGGTCCGACGCGGTGGTCGACCGAACCCCAGGGGCGGCACCGCCGCGTCGGAGCTAAAAAGCTCCTCTTTTTTTAATTTTTTTCGCTCTTTCTCTTTCTTTTCTCTCCCTCCTTTCGAATATACTCTCAAAAACTTCAGAAAATAAACGCACAGGCCTAGATCTACGAATAAGCAAAACGAAAGGCAATATGTTACCCTTTTCTTCCCTTCTTTAATTCGGATTCCTTAAAGGATGTTGATTTGGCCGATAGTCATGGCCGTTTGTGATGCTTTAGGGTACAACTCCGATTTTTTTTACTCTAACGTTGATTTCCGCGTTTGCGACGATTGTTGATGTTGTGCCTGGCCCTGTTTGTATGAGTTTGGGGGATTGGTACTCGGTTTTGGTCGGTTGGCTTATGTTGCGATTCTGTGTGTTTTGAATTGTGTTGTGGACTGTTGTGCAATTTGTTCGATGAAATTGGGTTTTGAGATGCAGGTGGTTTTGTTCCTATTGTATGTGCATATGGTTCGATGAATTTTTTGTCCTCTTCTGGTTGTTTGTGCAGGTATTTATAATAGCAGACTTGGCCTTAGGGTTTGTTGAGAACGCAGAGAATCTGGTGGCTTGGGGAGGAGAATACGTACTTGTTGTTTATTGCAGATGAGGGTTAGGATGAAATGGAGCGTGACAGCCTGTGTGCTTGGATTGGGATGACTATTTGGATATGGACAAAATAAAACTAAAAGGAAAATGGAGACTAAAACTAATAATAAAGAGATAAAGTATTAAAAGTTTAATTAAAAAAGAAAAATAAAGATTTTTATAAACAAAATTAAGTTAATTAAATTTTTTTAAATAAAAGATGGAATTAAGATAAAAAATGAAGATAAAGAGAGAAGAGGGCTCGACTCGGAATCAAATATGAGGTATTTTAAAATACCTCTCTGCCGAATTTTTATTGAAAATCAGAGACTGATCGGGGTCAGATGACGTATGAATGTAGGGTTTTTGGATCAAAAATTGGGGTACAACAACTTGGTTCTACATTTAGCTAGCATAATGATATTCAAAGATCAATGGAAACAAATAAATTAAATACCATATATTTGACTGGCTGAACACATATCTGTTCAAAAGGGAGTTCGTTTTTGCATTAAATGTTATGTGGAGTTCTTCTAAGTCTAAGCACACATTTGGTCATAACTCATTACAATTAAGTTTATATAGCTTTTGATATGTAAAAGATTAAAATGTTCTTTTATAAGCTTTGAGCCTCTGACAATGTTTGTTATTGACAAAATCTTTTAGCATTTTATTGTTTCAGAATTACTTGTTCCTCCAACTTCTCATTCCTTCTTCAATTGCGTGTTTCAAGATTAGGAATTATTAATGGGTTGACATTGAATATGATCCTTAAAGTGGGTTGAAAGTATGATCATATCACACTTTGTTACTTTTATATTAGGATTATCAAACATTATATTGAAAAGTTACACTTGTATATCACATAACACTAATTTTTGGTGCTGACCAATGGTTACAGATGTTCTTTGATGAAACCATGGAGTTAGTGGAGTTGAACTCTCCAAGGGATGCATATGTTGGTCTCCCAGGTATTCTTCACATCTAATTAAATACTTCGAGGTAGAAATATTTTGAAAGTTTTCAAATTGAAGTGCATGTTTTACATCTCTAATCTATTGTAGCGTAAAACTTACCTTTGTGCATATTTTTTGATAAAGGAAATTCAAGGTGTTAGGAAGGTTAAAGATGGATACAATCCAGTAACTTGGATGTTGGAAGTTGCTAGCTTAACAAAAGAAATGTAAATGGAGATTAATTTTGCTGAGGTGTACAATAGTCTAGAATGGTACAAGTACTTTTTGTTTTGAGAAGTATTGAACTTGAAATCAAAATGTTAGATAGCAAATAAATAAGTGCAAAAGGCACGAAACAATTTTTGTAATGAATTGTTATATATCCATGGGTTATTCAAGTGGAAACTTATGTGACATTAGTTATAGGAGAAACAAAGCTCTTACTGAAGATTTGAGCACTCCATCTCCTAGTTCGAAGAGCCTTTGTTTTCCTTCAAAGTACTCGAGATCATTTCTTATCCAGTGTATGGCTTGTTTATGGAAACAACATTGGTCTTACTGGCACAATTTGTTTCCATGTTGTTTGGGAGCATTTACTGGACAATTGCATCGAAAATGTAATAAGAACCAACTTGAAATTACTAGGAGTTGTATATGGCTTTCAAAGTTTTGATTCTAATTATTCTAATATGTATTTGATTATTATTGCAGATAACGTTGTTAGTGATAGTGACTTAGATGTTGCTGGTTTTGAGGTGAAGAATTTGACCGTTGTTGATGAAACATGGGCTAAGCCTAAAAGGATTTATAGCGAGAACCCCTGGCTGAACATTTTTCCGCATTTGAAGTTGAAAGTGTATAAGGTGAGCTTATATGGTGATTCGAGGAATCCGCCAAAAGTTGGTTATTTGTCTACCATTGAGAGTATTGTGTTTTCTTTGCAGGCATTTGGGGAGAGTCGTGAGGGTTTGAATAATCTCTTGGATACTTTTGAGTCCATGTTTTAGGATATATTGCTATAATATTGCTTCTTATATTGTATTCATATATATGTCTATGTACTTTTTTATTATTTATAGAATATTGGTGTCGCTAGTTTTAAGGATTGGTGATGTAAAAATATAAAATTAAATTGACAAATACAAATTCTTTTTTGGCATTAAAATGTACATATTTGTTTTAATATTTTTAATACTATGGTATTAAATTAAACTAAAGAACATGGTCTCAAGCTTATCCGGTAACCAGTTTATTAATTTCTTTTTAAGGCTTAAACGCATTATTTATCCCTTAAGTTTGCAAAAATAGCGATTTTGGCCCCCTTTTAAAAAAAGGCAAAAGTCACTCCTCATGTTTAGCCCCTTTTGCAAAACACCAATTTTGACTTGGTCAAGCTTATGTGTCATGCCACTTAACTTAAAAAGCTGCCAACTGTGTATTTTTTAATTAAAAAAAATGAAAATGCCACGTGCGTATTTACAGAATAAAAAAAATGAAAAATGAAAGGATTAATTGAAGAGATTATGCGACATTCATTTTCTTCACCTAATTCCTTTATCTTTTTCATCGATTTCTTTTTAAAAAATGCAGAATATTATTATCACCACACCACCTCAACCTTCTTCTCCAATCCTGTTCACCGCCACCGCTATTCTCTTATCACCACCACCAGATCCTCTCTAATAACTGTTTAGAGCACCACCTCCACCACCACCCATATCAACCTTCTCAGATTCATCTCTCACCCACCAACACCACTCTCATCACCGTCTTCTCCACCACTGTATCTCTCTACAACCACTGCTGCATGAGAGAGATGAATCTCAGATCTGACAACCATTGGTCACAACCACCAACACCTATGATACTCTCAGATGTGACAACCACCATCACGTATGACCTCCTACAACAACGCCCTCCTCCATCACCATCCTTTCCTGAAAAACGTGATGTTGTTGTTGATGGGAACTTGAATTCATTGTTGCAATAGATGAGATTGGGAAGGAAAATATATGACAAAAAAAGAAGAAAAAGATGCTTATGGTTTCTCGCGGCTGAAGAAGGAAGAAGGGCAAATGTTATAGAATTTCCTAATTATTGAAAAAGAAATGTAATGAAAATTATTAGAATGATACCATGAACATATTTTTTGAATGAAGATGAATGAGGATAATACTTGGGTGACATTGTGGTTGGTGATATTGGTGACATTGACCAACCACAATGTCACACGTGTACAAAGAAATAAAAAAATATTGTGAAAGAGAAAGAAGAATGACACTTGTGATATTGTAGTTGACCAATGTCAAAATGTCACCAACCACAATGTCACCAAAGTGCTACCCGATGAATGATGATGTAGTTGCTGCTATTGTCGTGCTTGGTCTCTCCCTCTTCTTCTTCTTTTTTTTAATTTCATTTATACACGCATTGCATTTTTATTTTTCTTTAAATAACTAATTACACATGTGGCGTGCCATGTAGGCTTGATTAAGTCAAAATTGGTGTTTTGCAAAAGGGGTTAAACATGAGAGGTTACTTTTGCCATTTTTTTTAAAAAGGTGCCAAAATCGCTACTTTTACAAACTCAGGGGAGTCAATAGTGCATTTAAGCTTTTTTTTTTAAAAAATAAAATATAATTTCACATCAGTGGGTAAGAGAACTGTAGTGAAATATTCATTTTTAACTATAGTCTCTATTGTACAATTGATGTGAAAGTCAACTGTTAAATTTTAAAGAGAACGGATCACATCAATGGGAAAGAGATCTAATGTGGAAAGTTTGCTATCACAACAGTTCGCACCTGATGTGAAAAGTGTTTTCCAACTGATGTGAAAACTTTGTTATGTAATAGTGAATGTATAGTATTTATAAGCTTGAAATTACTATATATGTAAGTGCGTGATTCATATATATGATGAATTGATCAAAATTTTGTTTGAAATTGATATTAAGAAATAAAATATGACACAATTGTTTAAATAGTTAAGAGGATCTATGAACTTGAAAAGCATGTTAAAGAAAGCAAGATGAAACTGACCATAAGTAGACATAGATAAATAATTACTCATACATGAAGTAATCAATGGTAGGTGGTGAGGATATGGAACCGTAAGGAAGTACGTAGCATTTGACATAACTTACATCATAGGATATTGTCTTAAAATGTTGCCCTAGAAACATAAAAAGGTTGGAAACAAAGCAAAGATGAAAATCAAATTAAATAAATACATAGTTGACTTACACAAGCAGAAATTAAAACTAACCAAAGGTGGAATGAATTGAAATGAACCACGGTGGCAAGATATGGAGGGTTTGTTGTGTTGTGTGGAAATGCAGATGATTTAATTTGATGTATAATAGATGAATAAAATTACTATTGGACAATTGTAATGATTTGATTTCATTTTGGGCTGACCCGTAATAATGAACTTTGTTGTAATGTAGATAAATTCTTCCCCGCACCCCCTAGCCTCTCAGTGCGCCCCCTTTTTTTTACAAAATCATCCCTATTGTTAGATTTTACTTGAGATAAGAGGAAATAGAATATTTGAATAACTTGCCAAATCAGTTTTGTAACTCTCATAAATAATTCAAAATTTAATTGTAAATGCACATTGATGTCAAAATCTCCATCAACTAACTCAGTCTACCGTTATTAAAAATTCAACCCTTGCCTAATTACCAATTCATTTTTCACCTCTTCTATCTCACCCACCAACGAATTCTACAATGAATTTATGTTCTACTTACAAATGCATCTCTAAGAAAATGTGTGTGTGTCTGTTTTGGTAGATGATTGGTTAAGGAGGGAACCTCCTAAAAAAATTCTCAAGAAGATATGACGTTGTATGCATTTCGGTGTCATTTGAAATTCTCCAAGTCACAATACGATTTTAATTCATTCAAAACATCACCTAAAAACATTCTCTCATCAAAACAATTATAAAAACATAATTTTCAACCTCCTTTCTTTACCATGTATGTACCTGCGACATCTTCCTCCTCTGATGATTCCTCTCCCACTCCTTGAATATCGAGAGAGTTGTCTCTTCTTTTTGCTGAAACAAAGGGGGAGATAATTAAGGGGAAAAATAGGGAAAAGTATGGTGTTTGTTTGTATTGTTGCTTAGTATTGTTATCTAGTACTGTTGTCTAGTATTGCTACTGCAACTTTTATTTTCTTGTTGTTTGTGCATGCCCAATGTGCTGCAAAACTGTTTATTTATTCATCTTTTATGTTTATTTTTGATAAATTTATGTTTATACCTTTTGATGAACCATTATCGTGTATGTCTTATGAAATGAATGAAAAATGATATTAAGTGCTAAAATTGAGGGGGAGAAATTGATAAAGCTATTGTTCAACGCATTATCAAATAAATTACTCTTTCTAAAAATCAAAATAAATTTTTAAATGTTTGTTATCATTGAAAGGAAGGAGATTGTTGAAAGCAAAATTCTTATTTGATGTTTTAAAGATAACAAACATACCTACAATTATTATTTTGTTATCTACTAATGAGTTTTGTGAGATTGTTTCAATAAGAATGATCTTGAGAACGTTCTCACTTCACAAGTGACCATCAAGCTTCTACATCAAGAGTACAACTAATAATAACTTGCAATAAACATGTTGCTTTGTGCCCAAGTTAAGGTTGGAACATAAAGATCGTTATGGAGAACGTTCTTAGTGAATAGTTTTCATGCTTTCTCTCCAAGCTAGTGAAGCGCATTTCTCCTCATTTGAGTTGAGCTTCAACCGCTCCTTTTTTAGCTTGATCTCTAAGACTCTCATCTTCTATAAATAGAGGAATGCAATGAAGGTTTAAGACAAGAGTTTGAACACAAAATAACCATCTCTCAAGTGAAATCATCATTACTCTATTAAGCTCTTCACAAAACAAACAAGCTCTAACTCCATCACTGTATTTATATCATAATCATTTGAGTTTGTTTTGTCAAAATCTCAAACATATGTTAAGAAATCTTGATCCAACAAAACCCTTCATCGTACAAAGTGTATTATAGTTCTCAAGTTTGAGAAATAATTGTTCTAACCTTTCTTGTGTGAAAACAAATAATTGTATAAGCCTGCTGAGATTGATAATACAAAGTGTAGCAGACTGATCTGGTGTGATCAAGAACATATGATGTTATTTAGAAGTTTCTGATAGCAGGATACTATAGTGGATAATCTCACACGAAGCGTGGAGACTAGAAGTAGTCTGCTTTGGGTAAACCAAGATAAATCTCTTGTGTGATTTTCTTACTCTTAGTCTTTTATTATCGGCTCTATACGCACACATTGTCGCTAATCATTTTTCAGAAAATTATCAAGAACGTCCTGATCCTATTTTAACTCAACTACTCAATCTTTATCCAGAGTAATCTAGTCCATAATTAATCATTGACATTATTTTATAAATCACTATATAAACACTCTCCAGAATATTATGGTCCTTGATAATAAGATTATTTAGATTTCATAATTAACCAAGACTGATCATTCTAAAAATATTCATTCTTAAATAACATTCTCCATAACATTCTAGTCCTACTCTCTAATAACTAAATATCATATATTCTTGTTTTTAACTAACCACTACCAAGAATTTTCTTGAGTACATAAACCTTGTTTTAAAAGTTTTAAGATTAAATTAAAAAAGGTCACAATTCAACCCCCTTTCTTGCAACGTTTATTGCTACTTCATTTCAACCCCATGGGCCTCATACTTCAAGAGTTGGATAATATTGTCACTTGGAGAACATATGCCAATTGTGAAATTGAGACGATATGCTGGTGATAGATCTTCCCAAAAACACCTATGAAATCAAAATCAAGCTTGGAGATAAAATTCAAATTGGCACATGGGGGCTTTAGCATTTCACATCTATAAAATATGAGGCGTCACCTCAAATACAATATGACTCACGGGATTTTACCCCGTCATAAATAAATAAGAAAAGATCGTTATAGTCAATAAATAAATCATTGAGTACAATACTTGTACTGACAATCCCTCTCAGAGAGCAATAATTCATAATGAAGATTTGTCATTAAAGAAGGCATCTCCACAGGATTCAATCTAGAAAAGAAAAAAAATGTGTATTCACTTAAGTATTTCAATAACAAACTTGCCAAGAGCGGGATGAACAAAAATTCCCCAAGAGTGAGATAAAGAATAACTCACCATAAACACAATGAATAATTAACTCGACACAAGCAAGACAAAGATTAACTCGCTAAATGCGAGACAAGCAAAGCGCCGAGATAAATCATGAACTCACCACAGGCGAGACAAATAAAGAAATCACCAATCTAAGATCAATGTGATCAGAGTTACAAAGGACAATGATCGAACATTTTGCCTTTTTAAGCCTTATGCTTTTGGGGCTTTTAGACTGCCATAAGTTATAAAAACAAAACTTCTGCCTCGCCTTGAAATACTGAAAAACCTCTGCATGCATGAGAGGAAAAAAAATATAGGCATATCTCGCATGTATAAACCAAAATCTTGAGACTCGCCTGACATTATGGGCTCGTCACAATCTTATGGGCTGGCCTCAATCCAACATGTATCTTGTCAAACAATTCACCCTTTCATGCCTCACGCTTGGGGAGTTATGGATGGTATAATAATATTAGAAGTAGGTATCGTCCTATAGAGGTTGACCTGATTGGTGATTAAACTGAAAGATCTGGAGTAGTGGGAGACCTTTTGGTCCTCGTAAACTCCTCCACTCTCCACTTTCCACGAACTCTTTCAACTTCCTCACAACTCACCCACTACCTCCATATGGTATATATATGAGGTTACAGAGAAAACTATATAGCTCTGATTCCCTAATCAACTGAGGGATACATAAGACTGGGGAATTCCATGTCGATCTAGAATAGAGACACCCCCAACCACTAGCTTAACATTGTTGACCTCACCATCAACCCTAAGAGTACCTCATTATCGTCATCATGGAAGGGGATGCTCTAGGTGTTAATGTTGGAGCGAGAACAATCCTTAATGGAAGTAATCAATCATTTGGGTCATACCAAAGATCAAATCTCAAAAGCACATAGTGTTCATGATCTAAAAGATCTCTTGAGTACAACGATGTGAATCTCAAAAAAGCCATCTATCATAAATAAATCACCACCAGATAAACAAAGACAAGAATAAAGAAGTATAGTGTCCTACATCATATCCAAAGACTCTTTTCGCACATGATGTTGTCCTTAAGTATAAAAGAGAAACTATTCAAGACATGAAAATTGTCTTTCCTTATCTTGTCTCACATTGTATTTTAAAAATCTCTATCTTATTTAGCCGAGCTTATCAAGAGTTGTGATGAAGTAGCAAGACTAGTGTAAATGTTCATAACATCACACTTAAAAGAAAAAAGTTGTTATATTTGATACACATAATCAAGAAAAAACCTAGAATATGATCACGAACAAGGTTGATGCTTTGTGGACCCTTAAAAGAAAAAGGATGTGTTCTATATGAGTATTGTAATCGTGAGTTAAGGAAGTCCTTCTTGTGGAGATGGTAAAGTCTCTCTGGACAGGGTTGTCTGGATTAGCTATCAGGTTCATGGTGAATCAATATAAACACTTCGTCATGTTTGCTGTGTGTTCAGCTTAACGTTGTGTTCTTTGTGACTTAACAAGGTTAAACAACTCTAATAATCGTTGTTAGGAAGCCCCACCTATCAGTTATTTCAAATATGTAGTTGATGAAGCCATTGTTGGCCAATAATATCGTGTTGGCTCGAATGAATTGGTTTCGTATAAGCCTTCAAGCACCATATCGTGTAGCTTGGGGATTATTACTTGCTCTTTAATAGATTATAACATATGGTGTGAGAAATTTTACTTTTGAGCTAGATCCTAAGCTTGTTATTGATCTTAACAATATAAAATCTAACTGGTCAAAATATGATTATATTATAGATGGAATTATAGAAATATTTTAGGTTGTTCTCACCAAGCAACAAGTTAATGGTATTGTTCTTTCAAAAAAAGTTAATGGTATTGCTCATGTTCTGACACGACATTCTACCTCTAATGCTCCTCACATTGATTTTCATGTTCCACCTGATTGTATTCTGAATTTTCTTGGTAATATTATTAAAGGTTAAATGCGCTTTTGTTTCTTATATATGAGAATATAAACTTTTTATTCTAGTCTCACAAAAAGTTTTCTTCGACCTTTAATTTTTCAAAAATTTTCTATCATCACTTTTGATCCTACTTTTAAGTTAATTTATGCATAGCCATCATATTTTTTAATGAAACTTTGTATAAATGTGTAGACTATTATGAAAATCTCTCCCATAAAAATTACAATTTTTTAACAAAACATTTTAAATATAAATTTTTAAGCGTCAAAAACATAAAAATTCACATTTAATTGATGTTTTGTTAAAAACAGTAATTCTATTTATTTTTTTTTGGAAGAGATTCCTATAATATTCTTGAGATTCCAAAAAAAAATAAATCTAAAATTATGAAGGCTACACACGAGTTGACTTAAAAGTAGGAACTAAAAGTGGTGATGGAATACTTTTGAGGGACTAACAGTCGAAGACAAAATTTAGGGAAACCAAAATGAAAAGTTAATATATTTATAGAAATAAAAAACATATTTGACCATCCAAGTGATTTAATAATATCAATCATAAATATATATTTACCAATAATTACAAATTTCATTCTAGCTATTCTAACGATAAATTAAAGGTTAAATATGTTTTTTGACTTTATGAAATCAAAAGTTTTCAAGTTTAGTCCCTATTAAATTTTAATAGTGATTTTAGTCCTCTACAATATCATAGTTTGTAAAAATAGTCCCTATTTTAAAAACTTGATACATAAAATTGATATTTTTAGTCCTCTAAAATAGTTCCTATAAAATGTAAATAGAGACGTGTGTTTGTTTCAAGTTATATTTGTTGATTCATGATAATAAAATGATAGAAATCTATATGCCTATGTTTGTTACAAGTTTACTAAATTTTATTCCCAAGTATAAAATGTACCTGGGAATAGAAAATTTTCCCAAAGAAAATGGTGGGAATAAAGTTCTCATGGAGATGAGAATAAATCTATATGTAGTTACCTATTATAATCCATATTTTTATGGTTCCTAGGAATATTATAAAGTAAACCAAACACATTTTTTTAAATACTTTGGAATAAAATTCTCATCTTTATATTCCAAGAGTTGTATGGTCGTGTTGGCTTTATTAGTAAAGAGTCTATGGTTCCTTTTGTTCCAAAGGACCCAAATACAACAAAGCTAAATCAAATATAAGAAAGACCGACACGAAACATAACCACCTGGATAGTGAACAAATTGATTAAAATGATCTGTAATATGTTGAGGATCCACATAATACACACCAACCCAAGACTTAATAAGTTGTTAGAGATTGGCAAAAATGATTAAAATGACATGTAATATGTTGAGGATCCACATATTACACACCAACCCAAGACTTAATAAGTTGCTAGAGATTGCCAAAAATAGGACAATGAATTATTAGACGTTCTAAAATTTCATTTTGAACTATTCCTAAAAAAGACATTTTCTTTAACGAACTTTTAAATAGAAGAAATATATGAAGTAATTATATGTGTATCATTTTCAATTATATAAATCAAAGGATTATTGTGTTTTTCTTTAACGTAAATGAGAAAATCTTGAATTCCTCTTGGATAAACATACAATCAATCGGAAGCAACCCACAAGTAATCAAACAAAAAAGTTTTCGTTTTTTAGTTTATTATCCTCCCCGTCTCTAATTATAAGATTTTACAAAAAGAACGTATATTCCTAAAACTATCTATAGATTTCTAGATGCATTCATTACTCTTTCTTCAACTATACCCCTTATTAAATATGTTTGTCAACAGGTACCAAACCTGGTATTTGGTCTTGTACACATTAACCATTGCTGCATGACCTAGAAGTTGGTAGTGTGCAGCTATACAAGAAACTATTCCAGAATCACCACCAATACATTTTGGATTCAACCAAGAAGAGCATCGACCTGGTGCCATTTAATTTCGCCATTTGCATACTCATCTTGACAATAAGTCCATGGCTCATTCAATGTTATCCAATGTTTTACCCTATCTCTAAATGTTTCAAAGCAAAGGTCTGCATATTTTTAAAAGTCTTTTATGTAGTTTAAGATAAATAAAGATGAATGAGAATTATTTAAATTTTCATAACTATTTTAATAACAAGTTTCAAGTGGATTTTTTTAAATCGAAACACTCACATGATGAGAGGGCTTAAGAAACCGTCATATTCATCTTCTAGAGATTGAGGAAGATCACAATGAAAAAGTGTTACAAAACATGCAATTGTTTTGAAATGAGATGGTGCTAAAATGTAAATCATAATACAAACAAAGAAGGGAATAAATGAAAATGAAGTTTGTTTTCTTACGTTTGCCACCAATTCATCGAAAGGTTAATGTTGTAATAGTCAATTCCATCTTGATTTATATCCTCCACTTAGTTTTCCTTCTACATTAGTGAAGTTAATAAAAAAAATGAAATTGTTAATTAAGGTGAAATCTAATGTGCCAGGTTTGAATCAAAATAATAACTTACTAACTACTGTATAATTTGTCATACTTGGGAGTATTCTAGACCGAAAATATACATGCATCTATGTTCATATCATTCATGAGTGCAACATCTTCCTTTTAGGCTTTAGCGATGGTACGAGTAAACTGCAAGGTCTCCATATTATTGCCATCCTTTATTTTTTATGCATTTCCACAATAATCACGAATGAATAATTATTAAGATTGAGAAGGTTGAAATAATTAACAAACCTGGATATCTATGAGTGAATGTATCCCATATACTTGGTCCTTTTCCACCTTCACTTGTTGCACGTGCACCTTCATATTTGGTATGCAGAAGATGTTGTACCAAAGATGAAGCCTTCGGGGAAACTATTTCTATTCAATGAACCTATTTGTGGTGCAGTATGAATTACTTATTTACTTCACCTTGTGTTAAAGTAATGATGAATGTTGTTGAAACTAAAGGGAAACCAAAAAATATTTCATGCTCACTGTCATATTTGCTTGTTCACGTTTTTGTGGTTATGCAAATGCTAATATAATATATATTTTTTTTTTTGGGTGGGTAGCTTCTTTGAGAGTAACTGCTTTATGCTTTTTAGTAAACTCGCCGTTTTAAAAATCGGATCGGACTGGCCAGCTGAATTGGGAACCGAAGGTAACCAGTTTGATTATTGGGTCATGTAAAAAATGGTAACCGGTTTGGAAACAAAAGCTTACTACCACATTTTTTTTTAAAGAAGACCACTTTTTTTTTTACTTTTACAATTACCACTACATAAACTTTAATTCATATTTTAATTATGATTTCTACAAAAGGAAAACTTTTAATTTAACTAAATAGCATATTGCCATTTTTTTATATAAAAATAACGTATTTCCAATTATGTTAGTGACTATATTTTTAAATTCCTTCAACCACAAAAAAACTAGATTTTTTAATTAAAACAACCTAAAAAAACTATTTTAAATTTATAGTACTGTATTGTAGTTGATTATATTTAGAATTTAATACACTACCAAAAAAAATATATTTAGAATTTGAAGAATGGGCTTGAAAAATTATCTTAGTTAGTCTAAATTTTAAGTTTTCATAGTATTTTTTAAAAATTTATAGAACGGATTGTACGGTTCAATCCGCTTTTAATGCATATACAATTTTATAATAAAGAATGGGCTATACAATTGAATCATCCGATTTTATCCAGTTTAGTCACACGGTACAATCAATAATTTTATGGTTTGACCAGTGACCTTGTCAGATCAATGACCGATCCGATTTTTTGAACTATGGGTTATGACTAACCATTTAGCTAGACTTCCTTTTGTGGTATTTGTGTCAGACCCGTCCGGAGGGGGGGGAGGCTATGGGCCTTAAAAAAAGCCAAATACCCACCCCAACTTAAAGGAAGAAAAAAAAATACATGTTCCCCTAACCTCACTCACTCAACTGTTGTTTCTTTCGTCCCCTCGCAACCTCCATTCACCACCTATCCTAATAAATTGCAATTATTTTGGATGTACAATTCAATTTCTGTAGTAATATTCCATTTTAGTTGGAAAATGCAGTCAGATGTTTGGGGCAGTATAAATGATCAAGGAGTAGTAACTCATATCACAGGAGGAAACTTTGCGCAGAGTTCGATTACCATTAATGGGTGGCTTCGCGATTTCTTATGGGCGCAGGCATCCCAGGTAATTCAGTCTTATGGTTCCTCATTATCTGCATATAGTCTTTTTTTTCTTAGGTGCCCATTTTGTATGGGCTTTTAGTTTAATGTTTCTATTCAGCGGGCGTGGTTATTGGCAAGAACTTATTGAATCCATTGTTTGGGCTCATAATAAATTAAAAGTTGCTCCTGCTACTCAGCCTAAAACTTATACGTATGTAAAATACTTGAAGAAAATAAACATTGATTTATATGTACGTTAACAACAATTTTTTAAAAATAATATTTGTGATCAAAATAAAAAATGTAAAGTTTTTTTTTATAAACCATATTATATTTTCATATGTTGGCATATAGAAAGAAACATCATTAAACGAACTCAACACAAATTTTATCTAATGTTGATTAACTAAATCACCTCTCTTTCATTACCTTCATCCACAAGAAGTATGATTTTAAGTGGTTCATCAAGAAACAATTTTATTGATGCATATCTAAAATTGAATCATATAAATCTCTACTGAATTTTTACAAAATTGTCTCACTTTTTTACCCTTTATTTTTTTTTCCTCTAGGATATGTATCTGTGAAGTATCTTATGAGTATCATTGTAGAATATATCATATAAGTATCCAATAAAATATTTTTTTAAAATTAAAATAATTAATTTGAATGCTTCGTAGATACGTATCCGTGGAGTATCGGTATCCGATACGGCTCTGATATGGAGTATCCGGGCCTCATGGACCTCAACTAATTAGTTAGAATGGGTGGCAAAATATGAGTTAAGATCCTCTGCATTTTAAATTCTCTTCAATCGTTCCATTATCAAAGTCTTGATGTATAAATATTCAATTAATGTTTTTTTTATAGAAAAATGTGTGTTTATATCATATATTTACTTCAAAATTAGAGTAATAGAGATTTTCATTTTATTTAGAAATGAAGAGTTTGTTGAGCCGGTCCGTTTAACCCACTATTTTAAGTGGTTGAATTGAGATTTTAAACTCCGACCACTTAAGCTAACTTGTCTCGTTTAACCGGTGACAAATGGGACAGTGCAGGTGGACCTGCCAATATTTTTCCTTTTTGCTTTTTACTTGTCAATTTTACATTTTAAGGCCATCATGTATTTTGTCAATGAGGTGTATTATTTGAACAATCATTTGGTTCACAACTTATTAGACAATGATAAATTTACAAAGAAAAAGTAGGTTTTCGCACAAAAATCAAAGTAATAAAGAGATAAAGTACAAACATATATGAGTATGAAACATAAAGTTGTCACAAACATTGTCATAAAATAAGGTGGCGTCTAGGGTGAACCATCAACTAAATGGTTCACCGGTGAACCACTTTTATTTACCGTTAGATTAATTTTAAAGGTTTAGATGAGTTAGAGAAAAAAAATGAGAACACATGTATTTCCTCATGCAATCCCTACCCCATCCACTCTCTCCCCACTCATCTCTCTCGCACATCGTTCTACTTCTGATGTCATTGTCCTCTAGCAGATTTCCATCCACCCACTGCCCCACCGTCTCATCTACGCCCATATCAGAATTCCTTAAGACACTTCATTTTGGCACTCAAAACCATTAATTCCATGTGTAAGTATTTCATGAAACAGAGATTTTGCACAATATAAACCTTCCTGTCAATAAAATGATTCACTTGTTGTTAAATCTCAAAAGAGAAATATATATTTTTTAAAGAACAGAGATTTTTTAAACCTAACATATTAAACCTCATTGTTCCTTCAATTATCATCCAGTACATCTTGATAAAAGAAACAGATTTTCGATTTGAAGAAATCATGAAATTCCTATAGTTTTATTTGAAATAACTCTCACATCCATAAAATACTTCTCAAAATTTCTCAATGAAAGTTGATTGGAGATGGTGATACAAGTACAACAGAAGGGGTTTGTGGCAGTGTGTATGGAGTCTAGGGAGCAAAAAGAGGATGAGGAAAAAGAAGAGAGGTGTAATCTAGTATATACGGTGCATAGTAGAATATTTGAGTTTGATTAATCTAATGGCTCTTGATTGTTGTTCAAGGTGGTTCACCGGTGAGGGACTTAA